>Ga0194119_10002075_pt1 | contig 34972 bp, 29 predicted proteins | sample TA2MahC100mmetaG_FD_148620 | JGI IMG/M metagenome (GOLD analysis project Ga0194119, IMG submission 148620) | Freshwater microbial communities from Lake Tanganyika, Tanzania - TA2015018 Mahale Deep Cast 100m | ecosystem: Environmental > Aquatic > Freshwater > Lake | place: Tanzania: Lake...
TTTAATTCGGATTACAAAGATCTATCCATCCCGTTATGATGTATTTTGATCCAGAAAACACCACATTGCCTTTGTGCGCATGCGTCCATTCAGCTGGCCAAATCAAAGTGAGCCCCTTCCTTGGCTGTATCTCAAGGTCATAATGAGCGAATGATGTGGCACCCCCATCTGCAACATCGTTCAAGTAGGTCATCCAAGCAAAAATACGGTGAAGCGTCGCCAGGGACGATCTTTCACAATGTATTTGTTGAAAATGCTCTCCTGCCTGATATCGTTGAATATTAAATCCGCCGATTTCAACCTTGTTTGCAAACATCGTTAGATGAGGCCATTGCAAGAGGTAGTCTTTATAGCATGCGAAAAGTTCTTCAAAATATTTTATAAATATTTCATTCCCAGGTAATCTGATTTCGTTGGGTTGTAGCGTTAAATCTACACTGCGTTTTACGAGATCATTCAGTCCGTTATCTGTTCTACCAAGGGCATGCTTGTCAGGATTTGATTCAAAATAAGATACAATTACATCACATAGACCTAATGGCTCTAGATCCCATGATCCAATAAAATTGGGGGCAAGTTTTGCACGGCCTAAATCTACTCGCTGCACGCGACACCTTCAGCTGATGCTCAGGCCATTAACCATATCGAAACATATACTACCGCAGGCCTGTCTGATTATCTTTAATCCCGCTTCATGTTGATTTTGTTCCATCAATAATCTACCCAGATTTGCACTTATGCCTTGAAGCTCAGGCCTGATTGAGACTGCTTTTTCATAATTTGATTTAGCCTCGTCGTATCTGCCTAGCTGTTTAAGCACATTACCCAAATTGCCGTACGCCTCTGCAAACGCAGGACGAAGATCAATTACTTTTTTATAGCTTGATTCTGCTTGTTGCGGCCTGCACAGATCGCTGAGCGCATTACCCAAGTTAAAGTAAGCTTCTGCATAATCAGGTGCAAATCTGATTGCATTTCGGTAGCTTGACTCAGCCTCCTCCAGACTTCCTGTTTTTTGCAAAAGTATCCCTAAATTGTTATGGGCTTTCGCGTACCCTGCATCAATTACAATCGCATTCCTGTAACTCGTGATTGCATCCTTGGGTCTTCCAAGCGCTTGAAGCGTGATGCCCAAGTTGTAATGGGCTTGCGCAAAATCTTTGTTTAATGCCAAAGCAGCTTTGTAACTGCTCTCGGCCTCTGTAAGTTTACCTAGGTCTTTCAGCGTATTTGCTAAGTTGCAGTGGGCTTCAAAATCATGTGGCGCCAGGTATACTGCTTTTTTATTAGCGCTCAACGATTCTTCTAACCGTCCAGCCCGCTTGAACACGATGCCAAGAATTTTCCAGGCTAGTTGATGATTAGGATATTTTTGAGTCAGGGCTTTTGCAAGCAACTCTGTCGGCTCGAAGCTGCCTTTTCGAAACTGCGTTAGTACCTCGCTCACCTCCAACTCGGACGGGTGAGCTTGGTTATACGCTATGCCGGATTTATTTGAGAATTTTTGAATACTGACCCCCATCAAAGCACAACCAGCAGTGGTGCCCTCATTCAACCTAGGGTAAAGGGCGTCCCATTTATCAAGTTCGCTCCGAATAGTTCTGGCGGCTACTTTCCGGCATCAACACGCTATTCAAGCCCTATCCAGGTTGACCTAGATTGCCTGAGTACTCACCTCGTATAACAAGTCAACTACAGCGGCTGAATAAGCAATGTGTACGCACCTGCGTCATAACCTCCCACCGCAATTATTGCATTCACTGCTTTAGTAGGTGAAAATTCCAACAGTGAGTCAAGCTCTGTACCACCATCATCGTCAAATAAGCCGTCAAGGAAAAAGCGATCCTCATCGACAAAGATAACTGGGTCTTCTAACGGATCTTGACCCGCACCCGGGAGCACGGTAATGCGGTATCGAACTGGGCTAAGCGCAATGGTGTAAACGTCGTATCCCGTTTCACTCGCAAGAACACCATTAACGGTGGTACCGAGCCCAAGAACTCCAGCATCGCGCACGCTGCTCACTGTTTCACTGGTTGCGACTTGAGAGCTCATACCAAGCGAGTAGCTACCAGTATCCAAGTTGCCGTAAACACTGGCTGCTATGTAAAAAGTTCCATTACTGGTTGGTGCAAAGCGAAGTAAAGAATCAGTGCCTCCACCGCCATCGTCGTCAAACGCTACGAAATCTCCGCTGCTATCAAAAAGCTTGAGCAGGCTATCCGGGAGACCACTGAGGGAAAAACTGTACTGATTACCTGCCTGTAAATCTACTCGGAACCAATCCTCATCTCCTTGGTAGTCGACATTCCCACTTACGCTGCCGGCGACTGCGAGGCTTGCTTGGGTTGACTTATTACCCGGTATTTCAGGCGGGCCACTGTATACCTGGCTACCAATCTGCAAGGTGTAACTTCCAGATTCAGTAAGTGAATAGCCCGATGCGACTAAGGTATAGCTTCCCGAAGTGGAAGGAATAAAATTGATTCGTGAATCTAGTCCGACACCGCCGTCATCACTGAACACAATTAAAGAATCGTTTTGAAACAACTCAAGGTAAGGGTCGGGCAGGGTACCCACACCGGAATCAGCACCGCGTAGTGAGAACGTATAGAGCCTCCCGGTATTGAGCTCGATTGTGTGCCGATTTAGCTCTCCGCCAAAGGCAATCTCTCCGGCAACCACTTTATCGTTGCTAGCCACCGAGAAGCTCCTGACGCCGCCCGCCGGTGCAGCTGTTCCGGCTGAAATCTCAAGTGAGTAAGTCCCCGTCTCGCTTCCAAGAGAGGAATCGGCTGATACGTAATACCGGCCAGTTCTCTGAATGTTGAGATCCAAAACTGAATTCAGACCATCATCTCCGTCGTCGTCCTCACCAAGAAGACTGCCATCAGGGTTGAACACGCGCAGATATGGGTCGTCCAGCGTATCTCCAGTAAGCGCTATCTCGTAGATATTGCCAGCGGATAGGTTCACTGCGAAGAAGTCGGGCTCATCTGCCGTCTCAAGTTTGCCTGATACAGTCTGCCCCGCATTGATGTCAATAGCACCCACTAATTTATCGAGGTATGAATTGCCACCACCACCACCGATGGAGTCATTGCCACCACCACCGCCGATAGAGCCATTGCCACCGCCGCCACCAATGGAGTCATTGCCACCACCACCGCCGATAGAGCCATTACCTCCACCGCCAAGCGCCAGGATCGCCTCTCCCATGGCTTTAATATCCAGGTGTCGAAAGTTCGCACCAGTATTTTTCACGGCGTCAGTTGCACTCTCTCCGTCAGTAAATCTGGACGCACTTGACTGCATAACTTGATAAACCTCGGCGACTGTTAGTCTGCGGCCGAGCGTGGACTGCGCAAGCTCCTGCGCGAGTGCAACAGAACCAGCGACGACCGGTGCGGCCATACTGGTACCGCTCAAAGGTATAACTCCGCCGCCAGAGCTGGCGCCAAGAACATTACTACCTGGCGCGACGATGTCAGAGAGCTTCTCGCTACGCTGCGAAAACTCCGAGAGTACTTTTACGCTACCGTTCGATGAGCTCACTCCAAGTGCGAACGTGTCATCAGCAGGAGAGCCTACACCCAGCGCCTGATACTCTTCGTAGCTGTTTCCAGCGGCCACAGTTGGAACGACACCAAGCTTAACCAATGCTGATAATTCATCACCAAAAAAGGTCGTCGATGCGACATCAACATTAGAATCGCCTCCCCAAGAATTATTTACTGCAACGATGTTATAAAAGGCAGCATTTTTTACAACCCACTGAAGTGCTTGCTGCAAGTCCCCGTTTGACCCACCGCCCTTTTCCTGAAGTCCTTGTAGCAGAATAAGATTGGCACCCGGGGCGATACCTCTCGCGTCACTAAGCTGTCCAGCCGCAATTGAAGCAACATGAGTTCCGTGCTTATCTTCGGCTGTATTGACTGTATTTGCGCCATTGCGCTCAGGTGTGAAGTCGGCGTGATAAACGATGCGATCAGCAACACCATCGCCGTTAGCGTCGGGACCGAAAGCAGGATGGTTGAGATCAAATGAACTATCGATAATTGCGATTGTTTGACCCTTACCGGTTATCCCCGAGAACCGAGCATCGGCAACGAACGCGTCTAAGCCTGCCAATTCAGTCATCTTGTTACTGGCAAAAGACGATGCTTGTAGCGTGTAGAGACTTACTAGCCCGCCTGGGTTATCGGTCGAAAGCGGGGAACCCTTCTTGGCAACATCCTTGTTCGCAATGATCAGGCTGACTGCGCGTTCGACAAGGCTAAGGGCAGCTTGGAGGCTACTATCATCCGAGCCGACATCAGCAATGAGCCCGCGTAAGGAAGTCGCCGCAGAGTTTCCACTATAGGCCGTACCAAAATTAGGATTACTAAGTTGCGCCACGAAGGCATCAACGACTTTGAGTTTATTCGAGATAACTAAAGCATCTTGATTTCGCGCGCTATTTAGCACGGCGAGGGGCAACTGCTCAGGACTTAGGCGACCTGCCTGAAGCTCTCCAACCCAGTATCTCGCACCATCGGGGTCAGCAAGGCGCCCGAACAAATGCGTATAAACATTGTCAACCAGCTCTCTGGGAGTGTCAGAGGCTCTACTGAAAAGCATCGCACCAGCTTCTGACGACGACGCGATGGCCGCAACAGCCGCAGTAGGGGCGGCGTTACCATAAAAACTCAGCCCTGACTGATCTGGCGGGCGGCCTAAATAGGCCAGATAAGCTTTCAAAACAGTATTCGCGCTCATGGCTCTCCCCTCCTGGTTGGCAAACCAATATAATGCAATACCGGAGAATGTCAAGATAGTTGTCGCGTCCATCATGCAGCCTTCACCTTACATGCAATATGCGATCGAGCAGCAAGTCTTTGATTAAATTTTTGAGATATAACCGGTGATCCTTTCCTTGCTCAAGCCACGAATAGCTCTCGTGTTCGTTGCGGTCTTAACTGCTTCGGCGGCGACGTCGGCTACATCACCCTCAGATGAGACTCGTGAGTTGGCGAAGTCTATTCCGCTTGCCGACCTTCACATGCACGTCTACGGAATTGGTCGTAGCACTCCCCGTAACATGCTCCGCGATATGGAACGACATAATGTCCGTTGGGGCGGGGGGGTGGGTAATTACCAGACTGAACTACAGGAAAAGTTAGGCCCTCGATACATTGCTGCCATAGGGAATGAGGCTTGGCTCACCGTCTTTAATAGTCGGGGGGAGAGCGGGCTGACTATTCTTGATCAGTATGCGTTTAATGAGTTATTTCGTACTGCGGAGCGGTTGTTTAAAGAGGGCAAACTCAAAGGGTTCGGTGAGATCCATGTGAAAAACAAAACAAAGTTTTCCGCCGGTTTCGGACGTAGTATTCCCTTGGACAGCCCCGTGATCAATAGGATGTATGAAATCGCCAACCAATATGAGGGATTTGTCCAGATTCACACTATGGGTGGGATATTCGGCGGGTATGAAGAAATCTCTGTCATCGCGGATCGCTACCCTAGGGCACTCACAATCCTCTCGCATTGCTTATCCGGCACGCCTCCTCATCTGTTGAGCAAACTCTTTGACAAACACCCCAATGTTGTCTGCGAGATCTCCTCTGGGGGCCTAATCCACCTACCTCCCCCTGTTGGGGGCCGGATTTTCAATCAAGACGGACTTCGCCCCGAATGGGCAGAGGTTATCGAGCGGCATCCGACGCGCTTTTTTGTTGGCACCGACCCTTGCTGCGGGCTTGAGGGCAGATACGGAGAGCTTATTGAGGAAATTAGACGAGACTTTTTGCCCTATCTCACTCCCGCTACCCTTCGAAAAGTGGCCTACGAAAATGCTGTCGAGCGGTTCAATCTGCCCAGCCCATGAGGTTTTGATTCGCGCCCTCTGGATTCTAGTTGAGCGGAGCGTATTGGCTTTGTTCGAGCAAATTCGAGCGTATAGGGCCAGTAGGTGGCACCAATCGATTGGAGGGTTTTTTACCTTACGGTGAGGTCAGGCCCCAGGAACTGAGGACTCTGCAGGTTGGGTTGCTCCCGCCGATTCACCCACTCTGCGCTTACCAAAGAAGCATCAACGGTTTGCAAGATGATAAGCAAATCCGCAATGTATTCAAAAAAACCAACCGCGGCCTGCGTCTGGCGGCCCAGAAGCGATTGTTTAACTAACTCGCTCAGTTTTCGACCCCCCTATTTTTGGTGGGGTCGGGGATTCGAACCAAAAAGAGTTAGCACCCCTTGCGAGCAAATCACTGCGCTTCACGCATAGCCCTTCCCAGTTCGTCGTGACCCTTGGCACTTAAGGTATCGGCTGCTTTCAGACGATCGCGGAGCCACTTCTGACTGATTGACTGATACGAATTGCTTTGACGCTTGCATCTTTAGACCTTTTTGTACGGGGTGTTGCAAGCTAGTTCTCAAACAATGCGTGCCAAGATGCAGCCAGTCAAAGCGATGTGACTCAGCGTCACGAGCACAGATGCACCGTGCAGCCATTTGAAACGCAGCCGGTCATCAGAGTCAGTGGCTAGATTGATTGCTGGCATCAGCAACTGCCGCACGGGGATGGTCGTTAAAGCAACGGCAGCCATAACAGTTGCAGCCATGGTGTCGTGAGACCACCACAATAAAGCGGCAACGGCCGCCGTAGCCACCACAAACAAATAGAACCAAGGAAAAGCAAGCCGCAGCGTAGCACCAGCAGATGGGGCTGGAAGTGCTTTGAATAAAAAAGCAGCAAAGCCAAAGGAGTACAGGGTCATGCCGCCGAACAACAGCGCGGTGACCAATATTGCCAATGAGTGTGTCATATCGAGCAAATTAATTTGAGGCGGGATTGGATGCAGGTGGCAGAGGCAAGCCTTCTGCGATGGCTACTTGTTCGAGTGCTTTTTCAAAAAGCATACGAGCAGAGCCAGCGACATGCTGCAAGTAGGCATGCAGTCGCGCGTCAGCAGCGCTTCTGTTGGCACACTCGCTACTGTATTTTTCAAAGGATGAGACCTGCAGAAGCAACTCTGCCAAGTGGCTGGGACACTCACATGCGACCGTCGTGGAAAGTCCAGCAAATTGAGTTAGGGCAGCATCGTCAAACAAGGGGGGCGAGACCGTTTGTTCACCAAGGCCGACTGAAACAAGTGGTGTTGAATGTCGAACGTCAGTAGCTTTTTTTCCTTGTGCATCGTTGCGCTGCAAGGTCGCTAGCCATTGGCGCAGTAATTTGTCATCTGAAGGCTCAGACAAAACTTCCACCCCAGCATTCGTTAACTCTGCTCGTGCTGCTGCGCTGGAAAAGCGATACAAAACCGCCACTGAAGAGGCACGCCATGCGTCTTGGGCTTCAATTAGTTCTTTGTGAATGCCAGTTTGAAGGCTTCCAGCTTGCAAGATGATCATGTCGGCGGTGTCTTCATCCGACATCCCTCCAGCTTTTGCTGATGCGTTCAAACTGTCAAATACTCCCACCAGTTGCACCTTCAGCCCGAAGGGCTGTAGGTAAAGCAAGCGCTGTACTCGGCTTGCCAAGGAATGCCCGACCACCACAATCTTTATTGAACTTTGCAAATGAGATTCAACCCAATTAGCTTGAGTTACCTCAGGGGCACGCATCATTTCCCGCATTTGTTCTGTCTCTAGTGAAGCAAGCAATCTAATGGCATGCCCCTGCGCGGTCAGCCGACGCAGCAGGGTAGCTCTCTCCACATCTGCTGGCGAATACAACCGATGACCTGATGCTGCAGTGTTGGGACGTACAGCCTGGTAGCGCTGCTCCCAAATGCGCAACGTGGCAACGGGCATACCCGCAATCCTCGCCACAGCACCAGCTCTAAAAGTGGGCTGTGTTTTGTTTTGCTGAGTAGCTTGTGATGTACCTGCGGTGTCGGAAAGCGGCATTTTTTTTCCAATGAGTTGAATTTGAGTTTGATTATTACACCTTTTTTGATCTATTGAGTTGATTTTTTTCTTTTAAACGCTACAATAGTGTTTTTTTGACCAACTCGCACCACCATCAAAGTCGTTAGTCAAGCTCAAAAGCTGCGGTGACCTTGATCCGCCATATTTGAGTGATGCAAAAATGACAGCTATCGCAGCAGAAATCGAACGCTTTAACCGCCTGAGTGCCACTTGGTGGGACAGCCGTGGACCCATGCGGCCTCTGCACGTTGTTAACGCCCTAAGGCTTGACTTCGTAGTCGAACAAATTGCCTCGCATTTGAATCGAGTCAGATCCAATGCGCTAAATGGGCTGAGAATTTTGGATGTGGGATGCGGCGGCGGCTTGATGTCTGAAGCGCTGGCTCGCTTCGGAGCTAACGTCGTTGGCGTGGATGCTTCACCAGGTAACGTCGCCGCTGCTCGCCTGCACGCTCAATCGCAGAACGTCAAAGTTGACTATCGGCTCGGCGAACTCGCCGAAGTACTTTCCCCAAACGAGCGTTTTGACGTGGTGCTCGCGCTTGAGGTAGTCGAACACGTGAGTGACGTACCCGCATTTTTGGCCGGCGCCGCTGACCGTCTCGCCCCAGGCGGCATGCTCTTTGTCTCCACCATCGATCGTACTTTCAAGAGCTTTGCAGTGGCCATCGTTGGAGCTGAATACCTGCTGCGAGTTCTGCCGCGCGGCACCCATCAGTGGTCAATGTTCGTGCGTCCCGAAGAGTTGCGGTCTGCTTTGGCTCCCTCAACATTACACATGAATAACTTGCGCGGCATGCGCTACTTGCCTGTATTGCACAAAGCTTCGTGGTGCAAGGACACAAAGGTGAACTACATCGCCACGTTCACGCACGCTGCCCGTTCCAACCTCGTCCATTAAAGGCCTCCATGCACCTTGTTAGACATCTAATTTTGGTGCTGGGCGATCAACTCGACTTAGACGCTGCAGCCTTTGACGGATTTGATCCCGCACAAGACGCTGTGTGGATGGCTGAAGCTCACGAAGAGTCCACACTCGTTTGGTCAAGCAAGCAGCGAATCGCCTTGTTTTTGAGCGCCATGCGTCACTTCGCACAAGCACTGCGCGACGCGGGCCGACCGCTTTACTACCACCGGCTCGACGGACCCGGCGCTGCCGCCAATCTGCAAAGTCTTGGAGCCAAGCTGCAGGCTGATATTGCTTCCCTAGCGCCTCAGCGCGTAGTGATGACCGCGCCGGGCGATTGGCGCGTGTTCCAGCAACTCAAGGCTGCGGTCGAGGCTGCAGGTCTAAAGTTGGAAGTTTGCGAAGACCGGCACTTCTTTACGACAGTGAGTGAGTTCGTAGCGCATGCCAGTGGGCGCAAGTCGCTGCGGCTGGAGTATTTTTACCGCGAGCTGCGGCAACGCTACAACATCCTGATGGACGACGGCAAGCCCACGGGTGGCCAGTGGAATTTTGACGCCGACAACCGCGAAGCCTTTGGTCCTGAAGGCCCCGGCCAGGTCCCGGCCCGCGCGACCTTCGACCCCGACGCCCTTACGCAAGAAGTCATTGCACTGGTGAACACCCGCTTTGCTGACCACCCCGGCACGCTCGATAGTTTTGCCTGGCCAGTTACACGCAGCCAAGCCTTGCAAGCATTGCAGCGCTTTGTTGATGAGCGTCTGCCGCTTTTTGGACGCTATGAAGATGCCCTATGGCCTGGCGAGCCCTGGCTGTACCACTCGCATCTGTCCTCAGCCATGAACCTCAAACTTCTCAGTGCACATGAGGTCGTTCATGCGGCAGAGGCTGCCTACCGGGCTGGTCATGCGCCGCTTCAAAGCGCTGAGGGGTTTATCCGCCAGATCCTGGGATGGCGCGAATACGTGCGCGGTATTTACTGGATGCAAATGCCCAGCTACATCGAGCGCAATGCCCTGAATGCCAAGGAAGAATTACCAGACTGGTTTTGGACAGGTAAGACAGACATGGCCTGCTTGCGCGATGCCATCACGCAGACTCTTGAACACGGCTATGCGCACCACATACAGCGCCTGATGGTCACAGGCCTTTATGCCCTGCTGCTGGGCGTGCGGCCCCAGCAGGTTCACGCTTGGTACCTGTCGGTTTATGTGGACGCAGTCGAGTGGGTGGAATTGCCCAACACCTTGGGAATGAGCCAGTACGGCGACGGCGGCCTCATGGCAAGCAAGCCCTATGTTGCGACGGGCAAGTACATCCAGCGCATGGGTGGGCCTTGCAAAGGTTGCCGCTACGACCCAGCGCTGCGCGAGGGTGAACGTGCCTGCCCTTACACCACGCTGTACTGGGATTTTCTGATACGACACGAAACACTGCTGGCCAAAAACCCCCGCATGGCTTTGCAGGTCAAAAACGTGGTGCGCATGACTGACAGCCAAAAGCAAGCTGTGACGCTTCGTGCCGATGCAATTCGCCGTGGTGTAGTCGGTGTAGCACAATGACAATGCTAGACACCTTTCCGCCCACGCGCCAAGCTGCATTGGCCCGAGTCAGTGACCTGATACCTAGCGACTATGCGCGCAGCCGCAACGCCCTTGAGGGTGCAGTCACAGGGCTGTCGCCTTACATCACCCATAGATTGATCAGCCTGCCCGAGGTTCTGGCCGGTGTGACCGCCAAGCACCCGCTGGATGTCCAGCACAAGTTCGTGGTCGAGTTGGGTTGGCGCGAATACTTTCGACATGTCTGGGCGTTTCGAGGTAACGAAATTTTTGAATCTCTACACGAAGGCCCGCTGCCTCACGCGAGCTACGCTGCCATGCTGCCTGCCGACATTCGCCAAGGTGCTACCGGTGTACCTGTCATTGATATGGCCGTACGCACCTTGTACGAAACTGGCTATTTGCACAACCATGCCCGCATGTGGCTAGCCAGCTACATCGTTCACGTGCGCAAAGTGGACTGGCGGATTGCTGCAGACTGGCTTTACAGCCATCTGCTAGACGGCGATCTTGCCAGCAACCACCTCAGTTGGCAGTGGGTGGCTGGCACCGGCAGCAGCAAGCCATACCTTTTCAATGCAGACAACGTTGCCCGCTACGCGCCTGCTTCCTGGCACAGCCCGGGCAGTGTGATCGACCAATCCTATGAAGCGTTGGACAGACTCGCGCGACAACCCACTCGCCGCGTACCTACCCGCGCCCGCGCCGAGCATGACTCGACCACCTCAGACGCGCTGATCGAACCTTTGCTGCTTGCAGAACCGCCATCAGACCTTGGTTGGGCACAGCCTGACGCTGCTGCTGTAGCAGGCCGCGATGTATGGCTGGTGCACCCCTGGAACTTGGGAGATCTGCCCACTACCTTGCCTGCAAACACGGTGGTGGTAGGCGTCTTTATCACCGACTTTCACCGCGCCTGGCCTTGGAGCGAGCGACGCTGGCGTTTTGTTGCCACCCGAATGGCTGAACTTACTGCGTTGCGTTGGCGAAGTGATGCGACTGTAATTGGTGCAGCACTGCAAGGTGCTGCCCGTGTGCGCAGCGTGGAAGAGCCGCACCTTGCACCGTGGTTAGCAAGCTTAGCATTTTGCGAAGCGGCGGTTGAGCTTTTCCCGGCGGTTAATCGACGCTGCGACTCCTTTAGCCAGTGGTGGACTCGGGCATCGCGCAGCTTTGCAACAGCATCTGACTTGCTGGCTGCACGACAAACGCCAGCGTGGTGAGACCGTTTGAACCAAACTATGAACAATACAAATCAGACCAACTCAAGCCAGTGCAATGGATTACTGACCGTGCTCTACGACGGCGCGTGCCCGCTATGCAGGCGCGAAATTGCCGTCTACCGAGACCTGCAACCGCTACAACCAGGCTCGACTGTGAGCTTTGCCGACATCAGCGACACGGCTGTACCACTGCCAGCCGGTACAACTCGCGAACAGTTACTGGCGCGGTTTCATGTGCAAGGCCGCGATGGTCAACTGCTAAGCGGAGCTCAGGCATTTTTGGCCTTGTGGGCCGCCCTACCCGGTTGGCGCTGGCTGGCCATGATCGGACGCTTGCCGGGAGCTGGCTGGATGATGGAGCGGATGTACCGGTTATTTTTAAGGTGGCGGCCAACGATTCAGCGCTGGGCATTGCGCTGGGACTGATATCTCTCAACAAAGTCTGCATTTATACGTTAAGCAACAGCTTATTTTTTTCACTCCAGCTTCTCAAGGCATTTCATGGAATCCATCGTTCTCATTACAGGCGCCAGTGGCGGCGTTGGAAGGGCTCTCGCACATCAACTCCATAGCATGGGACTGCAAGTTGCCGTAGTCGGGCGTGATATGGACCGTTTGACCAACCTTGATGCGGCATTGCGCATTTCTGCAGACACAACCACGCCGGAAGGCGCAGCACAAGCAATATCAACCTGCCAAGAGTCGTTGGGCGCGGCGCCCTCGCTGCTGGCACATTGCGTGGGCAGCACTTTGATTGCGCCTCTGCATCGCACCAGTGTGCAAGCCTACCGAGAGGTCATGCGCATCAATCTGGATAGCGCTGTATTCATGTTTCAGGCTTGGGTTACCGCGCTTCAGGGCGGCCCTGGCGCTGCCGTGATGGCAAGCTCCGTGGTGGCTCGCATTGGTGTGGCCAACCACGAAGCAATTGCCGCCGCTAAAGGAGGAGTTGAAGCTTTTGTACGCAGTGCCGCTGCAACCTACGCCGCTCAAGGACTACGCATCAATGCAGTGGCACCTGGTCTGACCGAAACACCCATGACAGCCAACATGCTCAAAATGGCAGCCATGCGCGAGGGCGCTGCACGCCAGTACCCATTGGGTGGCATTCAATCAGCTGAGCAGGTCGCCGATGTCATGGCATTTTTACTGGGAGATGGTGCCGCCCGGCTGACGGGTCAGGTCATTGCGGTGGACGGTGGGTTCACCACTGTCAGGCCCTTGGTGCGTTGACTGACAATTTTCAGTTCCATGAAGCACGGCTTAGAGACATCGCAGGATATTCGCCAGCAAATTTGGAAGGAGCTTGGCCGCGCCAGCGTAGACCGTCACCACGCCTGGCGAACTCCTGTGCTTGCCACAGTGGGTTGCGATGGCTCGCCCAATGCACGCACAGTAGTGCTTCGTAAGGTAGACGGCAACCAACAGACGCTTTGCTTTTATACGGACGCACGCAGCGCAAAGGTCAGCGAACTTACAAAAGAGCCCAAGGCGGTACTTGCCTTTTGGAGTGGTCGGCTTAACTGGCAACTGCGCGTAAAAGTTGAAATTTCAGTTGCCACAGACGGTCCTGAAATTCAAGCCCTTTGGCAGCGGATCCAGCAGTCGGCATCTGCTTCAGACTACTTGGCTACTGAAGCCCCAGGCACCGAGCGCACTACAGGATTCAGAATCGCGCAAAATCTGAGTGGTGACCATCATTTCGCCTTATTGAACGCCCAAGTCCTCCAGATGGACTGGTTGGAATTGGGCCATGGCGCACATCGACGTGCGCGCTTGAGCGCCGACACATGGCAGTGGCTCATCCCCTGAAAAATTCAAACAAAACCCTCCGCCTTCCAATGTCTTAAATGGCGATAACTTCTCAGATTTACTGTAAGTTTTACAATTTCAAGAATTACTGAAATTTGGAGAACCTGTGAATTTGCCACCTTTGACCCAACGCTTTGTTCTGCACTTTGGCGAGATGGGCGGCCGCTGGGGCATCAACCGAACAGTTGGACAAATTTACGCACTGCTGTTTGTCTCACCCAAGCCGCTTAACGCAGATGAATTGGGAGAGGCTCTGGGGTTTTCTCGGTCCAACGTCAGCATGGGGTGCAAGGGGTCGGATGTTCGAATCATCTCGCCCCGACCAATCTAGTTTCAGTGACAGTGATTACTGAATTACAATTACGGTGACAGTTTACTTAATTCACTTCGTGAATTAAGTAAACTGTCACCGTAATTGATTGCGTCATTCAGAATTAAACGTAGCCGGTAACCCGCAAGGGGGTATGCCGCATATGCAAAGACATACCGAGAGCGGCGATGCCATTGGGATTGCGGGCGAGAATCTCTTCTGACAAGGGCAGAAATGCGGTCTCTTCGAACTCCGCATGGGCCCGGTAACGGCTGGTTAACTGGGCAATCGCCTCAAGGTCAACGTCGCTTTCCTTGCCCTTGGCCACACGCTTTAGGTCTCCCTCAAGCGACTTCCAGAGCTTTTCAAGGGTACGGTGCTCTTCGGTCAGTCGATCAATAATCTGGCGAACACGCGGGCGCTCCTCCCCTTCGCGGGTCTCGGCGAGCACCGCCGGAAACAGTTCGCGCTCTTCGTCTAGATGATGTTCGAAAATGGCTTCGCGAAAAAATTCGACAGACTGTTCCGAAAGCTGGCGGGCACGCTGAAACTTGGGGAGAAGCTCGGCCAGCTCGGTGAGCGCCTCTAACTTCCTAAAGATGCCGGAATGGCAGTTTTTGAAGTCGGAAATGGGGGCGTAGTCTTGGCTGGCGGTCTGGGATTCGGGGGTCTTCATAGTTGCCTCTCGTGGCGCTTTTGCAAGGGCCCGCTGCCCTGCGCAGCAGGTTAGCTGCAAGGTAGCAGACCCGTCTGAAGATCCGCTTGATCTAGATTAAGGCCACGTCAACATTTATGACCCCTACCGGTGTCATTTTCTTGTTACACTTGCAGCTGTTCATTCTTGTGTGAACAGCCTGTCATGGTGCCCATTTAGCGTGGGGTAAACGGGAAGTTGGTGCGAATCCAATGCTTTCCCCGAAACAGTAACGGGTGTCTGGCTCTTCGATGTGCTGCCTCCACAGCCATCGGTCACTGGATCAGGCGTTCGGCCTTTTGGCCTCTACGCCTAGTCTGGGAAGGCGAGCACAGACGGAGGAAGGCTTCCACAGACCCTGTCTGCGGAACCAGTCCTCCAAGCCCGAAGTCTGGATACCGGCCTCTCAGGACCACTTCTGTTCGTCGCTTCGGGGGTTGGGCGGCCTGAAAGGATATCTCTTGAAGGTTGCGCGCATTGCGTTCGTTGCCGCTTTGGCTCCCATAACGGCTACACAGGCCGACACAACAACCCATCTTGCTCCTGTCGTAGTCACTGCAAGCCGCTCCGTCGAGAGCGTGGCAGTCGTACCCCAGTTCGTTGAAGTGTTTGACCGGGAAAATATTCGTGCCTCTGGACAGACCAGTATTCCTGATTTTTTGAAGTGGGTAGGTGGGCTAGAGGTACGCACCACCAATCCGGGCGCTCTTGGTATCAACGCGACTGTAGATATGCGGGGCTTTGGCGCGAGCGCGAAAGACAACACGCTTGTTTTACTGAATGGCGAGCGGCTTAACCCCATCGATGGCTCATTAGTTCCCTGGGATCGAATACCTGTTGCAGCTGTCTCTCGCATCGAAGTCATTCATGGCTCCGGGGGGGTGGAATATGGAGATCGTGCAGTGGGCGGCGTGGTCAACATTATTACAAACAGTACCTTTGATCGCGAGCACCGTGCTGAAGTCCTGGTAGGGTCGCATGGGATGAAAGGACTCTTTCTATCCACAGGGAAGGCGGCAGAAAGCTCCGCCACCCAGATCCATGTTGAAGAACAACGGGAAGACGGTTGGAGAGAGGGTTCGCGCGCAAAGCGCACCTCTATAAACCTGACACAACGTTATGAATTGAGAGACGCGGGCTTTCTTGCGGCAAGTCTGCAACTGGGGAAGCGCATGTTCTACAGTCCGGGGGGAGTCCTCGGACAAGTCGGTCAGGGTGACCGCGATCGCCCTAAGTTCAACAATGTGGACGATCGGACCGACTCTGATGTCTACATTCTCAGTGTGCAGAGTAGTGGCCCAGTTCCTGGGAATTGGACACTACAAAACCGGTTCTGGGTATACGATCGATCAGATACACAGACAACCCCTTTCTCGACCACACCGGTAAAGAGGATCGATCTCGCGAAGCAGGGGTGGGGGCTATCATCTGAGGTAACCCGCGAGTTTACGCACCGCACACGCCTTGTATTGGGTGCTGATGTCTCCCAAGATCAGGCAACCTACAAGCCCAATACTGGCGATCTGCAGGATGCGAGCCTAGACAACCTTAGCATTTTTGGGTCGCTTAGAAGAGATATCGCTTCAGGGCTTCTTGGCTCCCTGGGTGCACGATTTCAGACGCAACATGCAAATGCTTACGATTTCACTGCTGGCGTAGGAGCAAATCGTGCGAAGAAGCATCAACAAGCCTGGGCATATGAAGCCGGCATCACCTGGACTGATTCACCAATGGCAGACAAGGTTTCCGTTGCCTACGCACGTGGCTACCGGTTTGCCAATACGGATGAGTTTTGGGGTAGCCAATATCCCGAGGAACTCAATTACGCCCTTCAGAGGGTCTTCACCGGAATATTGAAGCCACAGCAATCCGATAGCCTCGACCTGACCCTTGGGTGGGCGTCAAAGATGGACCGATTAACGGTAAACTTCTTTGCGTTAACAACGAAAGATGAAATTCGATACTGTGTGCTGGAGGACTGCGACTACGGCTCAAATATCAACGCACCAAGAATTGAACGAAGGGGTGTCAATCTCCGTCTGCGGAAGGCGCTGTATAGAAATCTGACGCTGACCGCTCGCGCAACTATGCAATATGCTGAGTTTGCGCGAGGTGAACTGTCGGGGAAGAAGGTTCCCTTAACTCCAAAAACGCTTGCTGGGTTCGCCTTAGAAAGAGAGATCACCGCATCCACCAAAACTTCGCTGGCTATGTCTTACGTAGGCAGACAGTTGTACGAAGGCGACGAACTCAACACTCTTGCACGCATTCCGTCTTACACAGTGGCAGACATCAGCCTGACAAGAACGGTGGGGCCTTGGTCTCTGCGTGGATCGATCAACAATCTGTTCGACAGCAAATTTGCTTCGTGGGGAGGATATGGATTCGTCAATCTCAGTCCGACAAGCTCAGGTTTCAGCTACTACTACTACCCCGCAAGCCCTCGTTCACTTTATTTGAGTATCGCGCGTTCTTTTTAGCGAGGACAAGGACCTTTTGGCTTTGTGTCGACGACTACACGAAAGAAAGCGTTAAACTTAGCGTCGTGTGGTCACAAATTAATAGCTCACGCTCATGCCGATCAAAACCACCATATGTCGTATCGGAAACTCCCGCGGGATCATTCTCCCGGCATCTGTCCTGGAACAGGTCGGGGCATCTGATGCACTGAACCTTTCGATTGAGAACGGCTGCATTATCCTGGCGCCCGTGCAAGAACCCCGTCAGAGCTGGTTTGATAACGCCGCTGGCTACCAGGCCACGCAAGAAGAGAGCGCATGGGAGTCCGGGCGGCTGTCAGAAGATTCCGAGTGGGTCTGGTAATGGCAGTTAAACGCTTGGACATTCCATGACAACAAGCCCCCCGGGGTCGGGCGCGTGTTTCGGCCATTCGCCTGCACTGGTGATTTTCCTGCTCCCCGCAACAGACAAATAAGCCACTGCCCGAATGACCCCGGCATGTGTGACCCAAACCGCCTCTTTCACCGCCTGATTGCGTAACTCCTCGATGGCATCGGCCACTCGTTGGATCACTTGCTGCGTACTTTCCACACCGCCAAAACGGTAATGGGCGAAATCGGCCATCCAGTCATCAAATGCGGTCTGAGGAATTTTGTCCCAGCGCTGAAGCTCCCAAGACCCAAAGTCCATTTCGTTCAGGCGTTGATCGACCACTGGCGGCTGAAGATCGGAGCGCAAGCGGCACAGTTCAAGCGCTAGCTGCTGCGCTCGTTTCAGACCCGACACCCTCAGGGGTAATCCCAGCGGCAACTCCTTTGCGGCGGCTCGTGCGGCCTTTAGACTCAGATGATCAATAGCAGCTAAGTCGCTCACACCGTAACAAAGCCCCGCGTCCAGCGCGGCCTTCGCGTGACGTAATAGCCAGAGCTTCACCAGCACCTCATAAGGCCAGCGCCAAGCCAAGATAGAACAGTAGCTCGCTGAGCTGCTGCGTCGTACCGAGGCCATCGCCGGTAAAGCCCTGCAGGCGCTGCTGTAATAGTCGCCACGTCCACGCGAAGCCGGCCAATGCGCCCAGCACCCCAGCGAGCCAGGGCAGGCTCGGCGCCATCGAGATGGCCAGCGCCATGGCGGCCGCCCACCACGTAAGACCTGCCAACAGCCCGGCGGCACTGATAGTCTCGGCTAGGGGCTTACTCTTGGACTGAGCGGTATCGCCCACATGCGGCAGCGTGTGGATCACAAACAGGGGCGTCAAGCGAGACGTGACATGTGCAGCAAATAGCACCCAGGCCGCCTGCTGCGCTCCTCCGGCTTGCGTGAGCAAACCCAGCAGAAGCACCTTAGCCAGCAGGGCCAGCATAAGGGCGAGGGCGCCATAGCTGCCAATTCGCGAGTCCTTCATGATCTCCAGTGCGCGTTCGCGGCCCACAGCACCGCCCAGCCCGTCGGCCGTGTCGGCAAGGCCGTCTTCGTGGAATGCGCCCGTTAGCCAAATACTGAAGGCAGTACTCAGCACCGCCGCCACCCAGGGTGCAGCCGGCTGGGCCGCCAAGGTCTGCAGCAGCCCAAAGAACACTAGCGCTGTCAGACCACCCACCACGCAGCCTACTCCAGGAAAGTGTGCCGCGCTGGCGCGCAGCATCACGGGCGAAAATCCCACCCAGTCTGCAAGCCGCCCCGTGACCGGGATTCGGGTGAAGAACTGAATAGCGATCAAGAAGTGCCGGATGGGGGACATGCTTTTAGCGCACCAAGACTTGAACTTCGCTCTGTCGCGATACACCGGCCGACGCGAAGCTAGCCATCTCGCGCAGGATGGCGCAGGCGCTGATAAGCAGCGGCCAGGCAAGGGCGGCTCCCGAGCCTTCGCCCAAGCGCAGGCCGAGGTCTAACAGCGGCTGGGCACGCAGGTGGGACAGCATTTGCGCGTGACCGCGTTCGCCCGAGCGGTGGGAGAAGACGCAGCGCTGCAGCACAGCCGGCTGCAGTTTGCTCGCCACCAGCACGGCGGAGGTGGTAATGAAGCCGTCCACCACAATCACTCGGCGCTCCGCCGCTGCCTGCAGCACCGAACCGACCATGGTGGCGATCTCGAAACCACCGAAGGCGGCGAGCGCCTCCAGTGGCGCCTTGGCGCCCGGGTGCCGGGCCAGCACTTCTTTGAGAATCTCAATCTTGCGTTGCAACGCTTGAGCACCAAGGCCGGTACCCGCGCCGGTGCAGTCTACGATGGACAGGCCAGTTAGTCGGCTCATCAGCAAGGAGGCGGCTGAGGTATTGCCAATTCCCATCTCGCCCAGCAGTAGCGCATTACCTGGCAGGCCTCGGATCAGCGCGGCTCCGTTGGCCAGCGCTTGATCACAATGATCGGCGCTCATCGCCGGACCCTCGAGCGCATCGGTGGTGCCAGGCGCTATCTTATGGATCACCAAACGGGCGCGGGGCGCGAAATTGTGTCGCACGCCGCAGTCCACTGCCGTTAGACCGATTCCGTTCTGACGCGCCAGCACGCTAACGGCCGCGCCACCAGCCAGGATATTCTCGACCATCTGCCATGTCACGTCGCTTGGATAGGCCGAGATCTTGCGCGCTGCGAGACCGTGGTCGCCTGCGAATACCACCATCTGCGGGTCGTTCAGTTCAGGCGCTTCGCTGCCCAGCGTCAGGCCGATTCGTTGCGCCAAACGTTCGATCTGGCCCAGTGAGCCGACCGGCTTGGTCTTGTTGTCCAGCAGGTTCTGCAGACGGGCGGCCAATTCGGGCTGAGTAATGTCGTCAATGACAGGCATTGTGAAAGACATGTTTTAGTCCTTGTGAATGATTACCACCCGGGGCAGACCGCTGGGCTGCCGTCCTTAGGCGCGCTCCAAAGGTAAGAGGGCACGCATACTAGTAGATCAGATTCGGTCGGTCTACAAGTCTCGTCTGGTAAGCCCCTCGGGCGAAATCCCTCTGGCCGTGTGGAAGCCCGTTTTGCTCGAGATGTTCGCCTAGCGACTAATGCAGATGCTGCCCAGCAGGCTCGCTTTCCTCGGGAAGCTCGGCATGCACCAGTTCGCCGTCTAAAGTGGGATACAGGGGCGCGCCACAGTCTTCGCAATATTCCATAGGCATGCGCTGACGCAGAAACTCCACGCGCTGCACGCCGGCCTCTTTGAGCGTGGTCTCGATCTCCTCAAGAACATCGCTCATCTCGTCTTCGGCCCCTAGTAGGGGCCAGACCACCCCATGAATCACCTCTTCGTCATTGCTCACTAGGAAAGAGATTCGGTATTCCTCAAGCTGCCGGTTATAGCAGCCGGCAACCACGGCAGAGAGCATGGCTGGGGTAATGCCCAGCGTGGTGGTGAGAAAGGCAACCGACGCAGAGACGGAGAAAGGCCTTGCCGCACGATCGGCGTCGCGGCAGGCCACGTAATAGGCGCGCGGCAGCATGGGCTCAAAGCCGCAGGCTGGCAGCAGGTGCGTGAGGCTTTCTTGCGCGGCCTTTCGCCAGGCGGCCAGTACCTCATCGCGGCTCAGAATGCCTTCCTGCCAACGAAAGAGAGACTGCCCCTGCGGCACACTGGCCACCCCCAGAATATAGCGCTGGTCCGCAAGAAACTGCGCGGTTTCGCCAAGCGACTGGGCGTTAATCGCCAGATGGCCCTTAGGCAGGTTCTGGGCCAGTGACAGCCGCAGGTCTGCTGTTTCGCCAAAGCTTGAGGGCAGTTGATCGGGCGAAAAAAAGTAGTTGGCCAGGGCAAGGTCGGCATGCTCGGAAAACACATGCTCTGCCAGAGCAGCCTTCAGTCCCGCCAAGACACTGTCAGTTACCGAACGTGTGGGCAGCGGCATACGCGACCAGGCCAGCACCGGCGCGGCAAACAAGAGCAGGTCGCGCGGGCCATCGCTTGAGGCCACGGTGCTGTGCTCCACCCGGCCTTCGATGGCATCCGCCAGCTCTTCATAGGCGCGTGACTCGCGATCGGCCAGCCGATCAAGCGCTGCGTTGAGCGACCCTTCATCGCCCTGTTCCAGCAGGGCGTCGATCTCCTGGTCAAGGCGATGCTCCCAGAACCGGTCTTCTGCGCGACTGCCAGACAGTGCCAAGCCCTCAGCGAGCTGAATCAGCAGGTCGGCCTCTCGCGAGGCCCGGCCGCGCCGTGATGATGGAGATGTTTTCATGAGATCCTTTACGCCGCCATAAGCTCCCGCAGGACAAAGGGAAGAATACCCCCGTGATGGAAGTAGTCAACCTCAATGGGTGTGTCAATTCTGCACAGGGCGGTGAACTGCATCTTGCTGCCGTCTTTACGTGTGACCGAGACCACCAGGTCTTGCTGCGGTACTAGGTCTTTGGGAATCTCGATGTCATAGACCTCAGACCCTTCCAGCCCCAAAGACTGCGCCGAATCACTGCCCTTAAACTGCAACGGCAGCACGCCCATACCTACGAGGTTAGAACGGTGAATCCGCTCAAACGACTTTGCAATGACCGCGCGAACGCCCAGCAGCTGCGTGCCCTTGGCCGCCCAGTCGCGCGAAGACCCGGTGCCATATTCCTCGCCACCAATCACCACCGTGGGCGTGCCCGCCTTCTGGTAGGCCATCGCGGCATCATAGATAAATGTTTTCTCGCCGGAAGGCTGCATGAGCGTAAGCCCGCCTTCTTCGCGGCTGCCATCGGCCTTGGGCGGCAGCATGAGGTTCTTAATGCGCACGTTGGCAAAGGTGCCGCGCACCATGACATCGTGGTTGCCGCGCCGAGAGCCGTAGCTGTTGAAGTCGGCCTTGACCACGCCGTTGTCCACCAGATACTTACCCCCAGGAGAAACTTCTTTAATAGAGCCCGCGGGCGAGATATGGTCTGTCGTCACCGAGTCGCCGAGAATGGCAAGCACCCGCGCACCCGTAATACTTCCCGTGGCCGACGGCGACATCGAGAAGCCATCAAAGAAGGGTGGCCGGGCAATATAGGTGGACTTTGGCCAGTCGTAGACCTGGCCTGCAGTACCCTTAATGTTGTTCCAAAGGTGATGGTCTTTGGTAAGGTCGCCATACAGACGCTGGAAGGTCTGCGGGTCACGGGCATGGCCCATGACGGCCGCCACCTCGTGGCTGGTGGGCCAGATGTCTTTTAGGTACACCGGGCCATCCTTGCCCTGTCCGAGCGGCTCGGTATTAAGGTCTTTCTGCACAGACCCGGCAATAGCGTAGGCCACTACCAACGGGGGTGAGGCCAGGTAGTTGGCACGCAGATTGGGGTGAATACGCGCCTCAAAGTTACGGTTACCCGAGAGCACCGCCGCACAGACCAGGTCTTCCTTCACAATGGCATCGTTAAACTCTGGGGTCAGGTCGCCCGCGTTTCCAATACAGGTGGTACAGCCATAGGCCGCCACGCTAAACCCAAGCTGCTCGAGATAGGGCAGCAGGCCTGCCTTGGTGAGGTACTCGGTGACCACGCGGCTTCCGGGTGCCAGCGAAGTCTTTATGCGCTTATTAACGGTAAGCCCCTTCTCTACCGCCTTTTTCGCGAGCAGGCCTGCGGCCAGCAGCACGCCAGGGTTCGAGGTATTGGTGCAAGAGGTAATCGCAGCAATAAGCACATCGCCATGGCCCAGGTCGGTGCTGCCCGCCTTCACCCGCTTGGTAAGCTCTGCCGCAGGCTTGGCAAAGCCGTTTTCGGCCACTGGCTTGCTAAAGAGCTCAGCAAAGGTGTTTTTCATCGCGATCAGTTCTATGCGGTCTTGCGGGCGCTTCGGGCCAGCCAGCGAGGGCTTGATGGCCGAGAGGTCGAGCGAGAGCACCTTGGTGTAGTCGATCTGGCCTTGGCGGGGAATACCGAACAGGTTCTGTGCCTTGAAGTAGGCCTCAAAGGCCTCTACCTCTGCCGCAGTGCGACCGGTGGCCTTCATGAAGTCAACCGTGACCGCATCCACCGGGAAGAAGCCCATGGTGGCGCCATACTCGGGCGCCATGTTCGCGATGGTGGCGCGGTCGGGCAGCGAGAGCGTCTCGGTGCCTTCGCCAAAAAACTCCACAAACTTGCCCACCACTTTTTCTTTGCGCAGCATCTCGGTAATAGTGAGCACGAGATCTGTCGCGGTGGTGCCCTCAGGCAGCTTGCCGGTGAGATTCACGCCAATCACATCGGGGGTGAGGAAGTAGAGCGGCTGTCCCAGCATAGCGGCCTCAGCCTCAATACCACCCACGCCCCAGCCCACCACGCCAATGCCATTAATCATGGTGGTGTGGCTGTCGGTACCGACAAGCGTGTCGGGGTAACTGATGTTGTTCTTGGTATGAATGCCGCGTGCCAGGTACTCCAGATTCACCTGGTGCACGATGCCAATGCCGGGGGGCACCACCTTAAAGGTGTCAAAGGCCTGCATGCCCCACTTCATAAACTGATAACGCTCTTCGTTGCGCTGAAACTCGAGCTTCATGTTCAGATCAAGCGCATCTTTGGTGCCGTAGTGGTCAATCATTACCGAGTGGTCGACCACCAGATCGACCGGTACCAGGGGCTCGATGAGCTTGGGGTTCTTGCCCATGCTGTGGGCCACATTGCGCATGGCCGCAAGGTCTGCCAGCAAGGGCACACCGGTAAAGTCTTGCAGAACCACACGCGCCAGTACAAACGGAATCTCATCGACACGCTCTGCAGTGGGCTTCCAGTTGGCCAACTGGCGCACATGGTCTTCGGTTACCTTCTTGCCGTCGCAGTTGCGCAGCACCGACTCGAGCACGATGCGAATCGATACCGGAAGCCTGGATACGGGGCCAACACCCGCCTTCTCAAGGGCCGGCAGGCTATAAAACTTATGGCTTGCGCCAGAACTGGTCTTGTAGTCTTGAAACGTGTTGTGCAGGTTGTGTGACATGGTGACGGCTCCCTTGGTCATATAAAAATTTTGTGTACTCAAAAAAATGCGGCCTCAGCGGCCTGAGGAATGGGGCGGTGCATCGCCCGCGCCTTTTTCAATAGTGTCCAAAAATACCGGTAACTCGCGCGGTCGTGCAGCTTGCCGCCAAAGGCAATCGGCCCCCACTGGCTGGCCTGCGCATGAAGCAGCAAGGCAGCCGCGGCCTCTACCTCATCGCCACTCGGGGCAAACGACTCGACAATCGGGCCCACCTGGCTGGGGTGAATACTCCACATGCGCAGAAAACCGATGGCGCGTGCCTGCTGGGCATCGGCGCGGGTCTGGTCAGAATCGGCAAAGTTCACAGTGGGATTGTGCGTGGGAATCTTTCCGGCTGCATGACAGGCCGCGAGAATTTCGACTTTGGCCCTGCGCAGCAGCGGGTGATCAAACTGGCCAGGGCTGTGCATGGCCTCGGCCGATATCGCCCCATGATGCGCGCTGGTGAAGTCCATCTGGCCAAACGACAGAAAACGCACCTCGGGCAGCGCGGCAAGCCCAAAGGCCTCGCGTACCGCGCCATGGGTTTCCACCAGAAGCTGCACGGGGGGCAGGCGCTTACCGGCTGCTGCAAAGGTCTGCGCCGCATGGGCAATGGCCGCGGTGGCATCTGCCACCCCTTCTGTTTTGGGAATGGTGAGGTAGGCCAGCGGCACACGAAGCGCGTGGGCGAGCACATGTAGATCGTCTGCAAAGGCCGGGTGCTCGCGCGGATGCACCCGGCAGCCAATCGCGTGGCGCTGCCCAGACCCATGGATCGATTCACCGCCATTGGCCGACACAGACCCGCCCTGGTCTGTGTCCCACTGGTTAAGAAAGGCCACCAGGGCGCGCACCGCATCGGCCTCGGCCCCGGCAGGCGCCCCGTCTTCAAGGTCCATCGTGACATCAAAGTCGCAGCCCCGCGAGGCTTGCAGGGCAAGGGCCTTGGCAAGCTTGCGGGCATCGCCCGCGTAATGCTCGCAGGCCGCCACGAGGGCGTCACTGCCGCCCGTTGCCGCCAAGACCTCCTCCGGGTGAAGGCCTGCCATGGTGTCTGCGCTGAGAACGGGGATAGAAGGCCTAGCCCAGCAGATGCTTTACGCCGTCCTGTTCTTCGAGCAGCTCGTTTAAGGTGTGGGTCATGCGCTCACGCGAGAAGGCATCGATCTCCAGCCCTTGCACCACGCTGTATTCGCCATTGGCACAGGTCACCGGAAAACCGTACATCACATCTTTGGGTATCTCATAGTCGCCGTTAGAGGCAATTCCCATGGTGACCCAACGCCCTGCAGTGCCAAGCACCCAGTCGCGCATATGGTCAATCGCCGCATTGGCCGCAGAGGCGGCCGAGGACAAGCCCCGTGCCTCAATAATCGCCGCCCCCCGCTTACCTACGGTAGGAAGGAAGGTGTTGCGGTTCCATTCCTCATCATTAATCATGGACTTCACAGGCTGGCCGGCAATGGTCGCAAACCGGTAGTCGGCGTACATGGTGGGCGAATGGTTGCCCCAGACGCAGAGCTTTTCGATCTGAGAGACGGGCTTACCGGTCTTAGCCGCAATCTGCGAGGCGGCGCGGTTATGGTCAAGCCGTAACATGGCCGTAAAGTTTTTGCGGGGCAGGTCGGGGGCAGATTTCATGGCAATGTAGGCATTGGTGTTGGCGGGGTTTCCCACCACCAAGACCCGCACGTTGCGCGAGGCGGCCGCGTTAAGCGCCTTACCCTGGGCAGTAAAGATCTGGGCATTGGCCGAGAGCAGGTCTTTGCGCTCCATACCGGGGCCACGAGGCCGGGCACCTACCAACAGGGCAATGTCGGTATCCTTGAAAGCAGTGTTGGGGTCGCTATGGGCAGACATTCCGGTAAGAAGCGGGAACGCACAGTCTTCTAGCTCCATCATCACCCCTTTGAGCCCCTTTTGTGCCTTTTCGTCTGGGATCTCCAGCAATTGAAGAATTACCGGCTGGTCTTTGCCGAGCATCTCGCCACTGGCGATTCTGAAAAGAAGGCTGTAGCCAATCTGGCCTGCAGCACCAGTAACCGACACGCGCATGGGGGATTTCTGCGACATAAGGAGCTCCTTATTGCTTCAAGTAAGAGAAATGGAAAGAATTTGAACGAGGCTGCAGTTTAGGGTTCACCCTAGGCGGTGTCAAAGGCTGGGCTCTATAATACGGAGATAAAAAAAAACTTCAGGGAGTAGAAATGTCTGAATTGCCGCGAAAACCGCGCCCGCAGTTTCGCAATATCCATGTCAGCCAGATTCTTAGCTATCGGCTGCCGATTGCTGGGGTCATGTCTATTCTGCACCGCATCAGCGGGGCGGGAATGTTTCTGCTTCTGCCAGTCATCGTCTGGCTCTTCGACCTGAGCCTTACCTCGGAGCTCAGTTACGCCACCCTTATGGAGCTAACCGACCTGGTATTGGTCAAGCTCATTCTCTGCGGTCTTGCCTGGGCCTTTATCCACCATTTTTTTGGGGGCGTGCGGCACCTCATCAGCGACCTGCATCTCGGCATCACCAAAGAATCCAGCCCTCAGATTGCGACGATCTTTATGGGTCTTAGTCTCGTGGTCTCGCTTCTGGCCTGGCTTGCGATTTTTGGAGTGCTCTAAATGTCAGAACCTCGTATCGGTCAAAAGCGGCTCGTTGTGGGCGCGCATTACGGGCTTCGCGACTGGCTGTCGCAGCGTATTACAGCGGTCATACTGGGCAGTTACAGTGTCATCCTGGTGGTTTCGGCGCTGTTGGCGCCCGAGCCGGGCTACTACGGCTGGTCGGGCTTGTTTGCCCAGACCTGGATGAAGGTCTTCACCCTGCTGGCGTTCTTGGCATTTTTCTATCATGCCTGGGTGGGCGTGCGTGACATCTGGATGGACTATGTCAAGCCCCTGGGGCTGCGGCTTGCGCTACAGGCCTTCACTATCGTCTGGCTGTTGGGATGCGCCATCTGGGCGATCGATGTGCTTTGGAGGGTGTAAAAAATGGCTGAGATTCAAATGCACCAAACCCGTAACCTGCCGCGTCGCCGGTTCGACGCGGTAATTGTTGGGGCCGGTGGATCAGGCATGCGCTGCTCGCTGCAACTGGCAGAGGCAGGGCTTAATGTGGCGGTTCTCTCCAAGGTGTTTCCCACGCGGTCACACACCGTAGCGGCCCAGGGCGGTATTGGCGCGTCGCTGGGCAACATGAGCGAGGACAACTGGTACTGGCACATGTTTGACACTGTAAAAGGGTCTGACTACCTCGGTGACCAAGACGCCATTGAGTTTATGTGCCGCGAGGCACCCAAGGTGGTCTATGAGCTTGAGCACTTTGGCATGCCGTTTGACCGCAACCCCGACGGCACCATCTATCAGCGGCCGTTTGGCGGGCACACCGCCAACCTGGGCGAAAAGCCCGTGCAGCGGGCCTGTGCGGCCGCCGACCGCACCGGCCATGCGCTCTTGCACACCCTCTATCAGCGCAATGTCCGGGCCCGCACGCAGTTCTTTGTGGAATGGATGGCCCTTGACATTATTCGTGATAGCGAAGGTGCCTGTGTCGGGGTGGTTGCGCTCGAAATGGAGACCGGCGAGGTCATGGTGCTTGAGGCTAAGGTCACGGTCTTTGCCACCGGCGGGGCCGGCCGTATCTGGGCCGCCTCTACCAATGCCTTTATCAATACCGGCGATGGCATGGGCATGGCCGCCCGTGCGGGCATTCCGCTCGAAGACATGGAGTTCTGGCAGTTCCACCCCACGGGCGTCGCGGGCGCGGGCGTGCTGATTACCGAAGGCGTGCGCGGAGAGGGCGGCATTCTGCTCAACTGCAATGGCGAGCGGTTTATGGAGCGCTATGCCCCAACTCTTAAAGACCTGGCACCGCGCGACTTTGTCTCGCGGTCGATGGACCAGGAAATTAAAGAGGGCCGTGGCTGTGGCCCGAACAAAGACCATGTGCTGCTCAAGCTCGACCACCTGGGCGCAGACAAGATTCTGAAAAAACTGCCGTCCATTCGCGAGATCGCCCTAAAGTTTGCAAACGTCGATCCCATTAAAGAACCCATTCCGGTCGTGCCCACCATTCACTACCAGATGGGCGGCATTCCCACCAACATCCATGGCCAGGTGGTGGCACCCAAGAATGGCAACCCCAACGAGATCGTGGATGGGCTCTATGCCATTGGCGAATGCGCCTGTGTGTCGGTGCACGGGGCCAACCGTCTGGGCACCAATTCGCTGCTCGACCTGGTGGTCTTTGGCCGTGCCGCGGGCAACCATATCGTGGGCCGTAAGCTGCGCGATGACTCGCACCGCAGCTTTCCAGAGCATGGGGCCGACCCAACCCTGGAGCGCCTCGCCCATATCAACCAGTCCACCTCAGGCGAGCGGGTGCAAGACATTGCCGGCGATATCCGCCAGACCATGCAGACCTACTGCGGCGTGTTTCGTACCTCGGCATTGCTGACCGAAGGCAAAGAAAAGATCCTGTTGCTTGCCGACCGGGCCCAGCATATCCATGTAAAGGACAAGTCGCAGGTCTTTAACACAGCGCGTATTGAGGCCTTGGAGCTTGCCAACCTTGTCGAGACAGCAAAGGCCACGATCGTGTCTGCCGAGGCCCGCACCGAAAGCCGCGGCGCACACGCCCACAGCGACTTCCCCGAGCGTAACGACGCCGAATGGATGCGGCATTCGCTATGGTACTCCGAGGGCAATCGTCTGGACTTCAAGCCGGTAAACCTCAAGCCGCTCACCGTCGAAACCTTCCAGCCTAAGAAACGTACTTTCTAACGCGTTCCGCTATTTCCGACAGACCCACTGCCGAAAAGGACAAACAGGTATGACCACCGCCACGCGCACGGTTCGATTCTCGATCTACCGTTACGATCCTGATGTTGATGCCAAACCTCGCATGCAAGACCTTACCGTGGAGCTGCAGCCCACCGACAAGATGCTCTTAGATGCGCTCATGCGTATCAAGTCAGACTTCGACGACTCGCTGTCGTTTCGCCGGTCCTGTCGTGAGGGGGTCTGTGGCAGCGATGCCATGAACATCAATGGCAAAAATGGGCTGGCCTGTACCACCAACCTGCGTGAGCTTAAAGAGCCGATTGTCTTAAAGCCTCTTCCAGGGCTTCCGGTGGTCCGCGACCTGATTGTCGACATGACCCAGTTCTTTAAGCAGTACCACTCGATCAAGCCGTTTCTTATTAACGAAACACCGCCGCCCGAAAAGGAGCGTCTGCAGAGCCCCGAGGAGCGCGAAGAGCTCGATGGCCTCTACGAGTGCATTCTCTGCGCTTGTTGCTCCACCAGTTGCCCCTCTTTCTGGTGGAATCCAGACAAGTTTGTCGGTCCGGCGGGCCTCTTGCAGGCCTATCGGTTTATCGCCGATAGCCGTGACCAGGCTACCAGTGAGCGTCTAGATAACCTTGAAGACCCCTATAGGCTCTTCCGCTGTCACACCATCATGAACTGCGTGGATGTCTGCCCGAAAGGTCTTAACCCCACCAAGGCCATCGGTAAGATTAAAGAGTTGATGGTCCGTCGCACCGTCTAGGTGCGAAGCGCGAACAGCAACCGCGAGCTATTTGGTAACGCTTATGCTGCCACAGTCCAGCGAAGCGGCTTTCTCAGGGGGGCCAGCTTCTGTGAGCGGCGGTGGGTCAGACCCCGTGCCGCCCGACTGGGTGCGCCGCATTCAGTGGCGCGCGCGGCGCGGGCTTCTCGAAAACGATCTTTTGCTGACGCGCTTTTTCACGCGTAAAGGCGATTTTTTTACGCGAGACGACCATGATGGTCTAGCCGAGATCCTCGAACTCACTGACAATGACCTTTTAGATTTGTTGGTGGGTCGCCGGCCTGCGCACGAACTGCTCTCCAGCCCGCAGGCACAGCGCGTACTCAACGAGATCCGGGCGGCATAGCGCGGCCCCAGGCCCGCGCTCAGGCAGCATCACTATAAAACTACTTAAGGGAAGGGCGCTATGACTACAGAGCACAAGGCCACAATGAGCTTTAGCGATGGCACGCCATCGGTGGAGTTTCCAATCCTCACGGGAACCATCGGCCCCGACGTCATTGATATCCGTAAGCTCTATGGGCAGGCGGGCAAGTTCACCTACGACACGGGTTTTTTGTCTACCGCCTCGTGTAACTCCAGCATCACCTACATTGATGGCGACAAAGGCCAGCTCTTGTATCGTGGCTATCCCATTGAGCAGCTGGCCGTGCACTGTGACTTTCTTGAAACCTGCTACCTCATCTACTACGGCGAGCTTCCCACGCCTGCGCAGTACCAAGACTTTCAGTCGCTGGTAATGCACCACACCATGGTGCACGAACAGATGCAGTTTGCCGTGCGGGGGTTTCGCCGCGACTCGCACCCCATGGCAATTCTGGCCAGCCTCAGCGGCAGTATGGCAGCGTTCTACCCCGATAGCCTCGATATCAATTCGCCCGAGCAGCAAGACATTTCTTTTGTGCGGCTGATCGCCAAGATGCCCACGCTGGCTGCCATGGCCTACAAGTACTCGATTGGCCAGCCCTATATGTATCCGCAGAACCACCTGTCGTATGCGGGCAACTTCATGCACATGATGTTTGCCACGCCCTGCGAGAAGTACGAGCCCAATCCCGTGCTTGAGCGTGCCCTTGACCGCATTCTTATTCTGCATGCAGACCACGAGCAGAATGCCTCCACCTCTACGGTGCGGCTCTGCGGCTCATCGGGCACCAGCCCCTTCTCCGCCATTGCGGCTGGAGTAGCCTGCCTCTGGGGCCCAGCCCACGGTGGCGCCAACCAGGCCTGCCTCGAGATGCTTGAAGAAATTCAGGCCAATGGGGGCCTGGAAAAAGTGGGCGAGTTTATGGAACGGGTAAAAGACAAAAACTCTGGCGCACGGCTCATGGGCTTTGGCCACCGCGTGTACAAGAACTTCGACCCACGGGCCAAGCTGATGCAGGAAACCTGTCGCGAAGTGCTGGCAGAACTGGGCCTGGAGAACGATCCACTCTTTAAGCTTGCCATGGCACTAGAGAAAATCGCGCTGGAAGACGACTATTTTGTGCAGCGTAAGCTCTATCCCAATGTCGACTTCTATTCGGGCATCGTGCAAAGGGCCCTGGGCATCCCAGTCAACATGTTTACCTGTATCTTTGCCGTGGCCCGCACCATAGGCTGGGTATCGCAGTGGAAGGAAATGATCGTAGATCCGGAGTACAAAATTGGCCGCCCGCGCCAGTTGTATACCGGGCTCACCGAGCGGCCAGTAAAACCATTAGAGTCGCGATAAGTTTTTGTTTGGGGGAGGGGCTTTCTAGGCCCCTTTGTTCATTGGAGGAGGGGGTAGGGGACTTTTAACAGTTGCAATCTGTGACGGTGACATCGTTACCCAGCAGAGGGGTTCCCCGCATCGTTTCAGGCCATAGGCTAAGAAAGGTGAAGCAATCATGATGAAGAGCTTTCAGCTCAATTCGTATCTCTTTGGGGCCAACGCGCCCTACGTCGAGGAGCTCTACGAGATGTACCTCGACAACCCAGGGTCGGTTACCGACAACTGGCGTCGTTATTTTGATCAGCTGCAAAATGTTCCTGCAACCAATGGCGACGCGGACACCCGAGACCTACCGCATGCGCCGGTTATCGAGTCGTTTGCCCAACGGGCCAAGCACAACCAGTTTCTGCCGCGTGTTGCCGAGCGTGACCTCTCGGTTGCCCGCAAACAGATTCACGTCCAGAGTCTGATCGCGGCCTATCGTTACCTGGGCAACCAGTGGGCAGATCTCGATCCTCTAAAGCTGCGCGAGCGGCCGGCGATTCCTGAGCTCGAGCATGCCTTCTACGACTTTTCCGAGTCCGACCTCGACACGCCCTTTCGGGCGGACAACCTGTATTTTGGCCAGGAGCAGATGAGCCTGCGCGATATTATTCAGGCCCTTAAAGATACCTACTGCAGCAAGATCGGTGCTGAGTTTATGTACGTCTCTGATCCGGCCGAAAAGCGCTGGATTCAGGAGAAGCTGGAATCAAGCCGCACCAACCCGCACTTTTCGGCTGACAAAAAGGTCAGCATCCTCAAGCAGGTAACCGCCGCAGAAGGCCTGGAGCGATACCTGCACACCAAGTATGTTGGCCAGAAGCGGTTCTCGCTTGAAGGCGGCGAGTCGTTCATCGCCGCCATGGACGAACTCATCGAAGCCTCTGGCGCCCGTGGCGTTGAAGAGATCGTGGTTGGCATGGCCCACCGCGGCCGGCTCAATGTGCTGGTAAACACCCTGGGCAAAATGCCCAAAGACCTGTTTGCCGAGTTTGAGGGCAAGCATGCCGAAGACCTGCCTGCCGGCGATGTGAAGTATCACCAGGGATTCTCCAGCGATGTGTCCACATCGGGCGGCCCAGTGCACCTGTCGCTGTCCTTTAACCCGTCGCACCTAGAGATCGTAAACCCCGTGGTTACCGGCTCTGTGCGGTCGCGGCAAGACCGTCGCGGACACAACTCGGGGGAGAAGATCCTACCCGTTCTGGTGCATGGCGATGCCGCATTTGCAGGCCAGGGGGTGGTGATGGAGACGCTCAACATGGCCCAGACCCGAGGCTATGGCGTGGGCGGCACCATGCACATCGTGATTAATAACCAGATTGGCTTTACCACCTCAGATCCTCGCGACACACGGTCAACCCTGTACTGCTCTGATGTGGTGAAGATGATCGAGGCGCCGGTGTTTCACGTGAATGGCGATGACCCCGAGGCGGTGGTGTTCGTTACCAACCTTGCGGTGGAATACCGCACCCGGTTCAAAAAAGATGTGGTGATCGACATCATCTGTTTCCGCAAGCTGGGCCACAACGAGCAAGATACGCCATCGCTTACCCAGCCCATGATGTATCGCGCCGTAGGCGCCCATCCTGGTACCCGCAAGCTCTATGCAGACCGTCTTGAGGCGCAGGGCGTGATCGCCCCAGGCGAGGGCGATGCCCTGGTAAAGGCCTTCCGGGCTGCAATGGACGAGGGCAGCGGCACCCGCGAACCGGTGCTCACCAACTACAAGAGCAAGTTCTCGGTCGACTGGGCACCGTTCCTTAACAAAAAATGGACCGATGATGCCGACACGGGGCTTCCGCTCTCCGAGCTGCAGCGCCTCTCCGAGCGCGTGACCACCGTGCCCCAGGGCTTTAATGTCCACCCCTTGGTAGAAAAGGTGCTCAACGATCGCCGCGCCATGGGCAGAGGCGAGCTCAATGTCGACTGGGGCATGGGCGAACACCTTGCCTATGCCTCGCTGGTATCCAGCGGCTATGCCATTCGGCTCAGTGGCCAGGACTGCGGCCGGGGTACCTTTACCCACCGCCATGCCGTGCTGCACGACCAGAAGCGTGAGCGTTACGACTCGGGCACCTATATTCCCTTGCAGAACGTGTCGCCTGAGCAGGCCAACTTTACGGTGATCGACTCGGTGCTGTCTGAAGAGGCCGTGCTGGGGTTTGAGTACGGCTACTCCACCGCAGAGCCCAACGCCCTTGTTATCTGGGAGGCCCAGTTTGGCGACTTCGCCAACGGCGCCCAGGTGGTGATTGATCAGTTTATTGCCTCAGGCGAGGTGAAGTGGGGCCGCCAAAGTGGCCTCACGCTGCTACTGCCCCATGGTCATGAGGGCCAGGGGCCGGAGCATTCCTCGGCCCGACCAGAGCGGTTCTTGCAGCTCTGCGCCGACATGAACATGCAGCTCTGCCAGCCCACCACCGGCGCCCAGATCTTCCACCTTCTGCGGCGGCAGATGATTCGGGCTTTCCGCAAGCCACTGGTAGTCTTCACACCGAAGTCGCTGCTGCGAAACAAGGATGCCAGTTCGCCCTTAGACCAGCTGGTGCATGGCCGATTCCAGACCGTCATTGGCGAGGTGGACCCCACCATTCAGGCCAAGAAGATCAAGCGCATGATGGTCTGCTCCGGCAAGGTCTATTACGACCTGGTAACCCAGCGCCGAGAGCGCGACCGCGACGATGTGGCAATCGTACGGGTGGAGCAGATCTATCCCTTTCCGCACAAGCAGTTTGGAAATGAGATTCGCAAGTACCCCAACCTCACCGAGATTGTCTGGGTGCAAGACGAGCCTCAGAACCAGGGCTTCTGGTTCCAGGCCCAGCACTATCTGCGCGAGCACATGACCGACGGCATGAAGCTGGGCTATGCCGGGCGTCCCGCCCTGGCCGCACCTGCCTCTGGCTATTACGAGGTCTTTGTGAAGCGCCAGAAAGATCTGCTCGATGCGGCCTTTGCGCGACTGAAAAACGCCCAGATTATCTAGACCCTAGTCACCAATCCCATTTCCTTATTCCAAACACATTTCAAGACAGACTGAGAGACATATCAAAATGGCTATTCATGAGGTAAAGGTTCCACAGTTATCGGAGTCCGTGGCAGAGGCCACCCTGTTGCAGTGGAAGAAAAAACCCGGCGAGGCGGTTACGCAAGACGAGACGCTCATCGAAATCGAAACCGACAAGGTGGTGCTTGAGGTACCCGCGCCTGCCAGTGGGGTTCTGACAGAGCTGCTCAGAGACGATGGCGGCAGTGTGGTGTCCAACGAGGTGATCGCCAAGATCGACACCGAGGCCAAGGCGGGTGCGGTATCGGCTGCGGCGGCCCCTGCTTCGGCGCCTGCGGCAACACAGGCGGCCTCGTCCGGTGCTTCGGCCGGCGTTGCCATGCCCGCTGCGGCTAAGCTCATGGCCGAGACCGGCGTGTCGGTATCGCAAGGTACCGGCAAAGACGGACGCATTACCAAAGGCGATGTGCTGGCAGCCGCCACCAAAGGGAGTGCCCCTGCTCCAGCCCCTGCGTCTGTTTCTGTGCCCAAGCCTGCGGCTATACCCACCCCCTCGATGGGCACAAGCCTTCCACCGGTAGCGGCCAGCTTCGGCCCCGATGCCATGCTCGAAGGACGCCCAGAGCAGCGGGTGCCGATGAGCCGACTGCGGGCCCGGGTGGCAGAACGTCTGCTGCAGTCGCAGTCCACCAATGCCATTCTGACCACCTTCAACGAGGTGAACATGGCGCCGGTGATGACCCTGCGCAAGCAGTATGTCGACCGGTTTGAAAAAGAACACGGCGTGAAGCTGGGCTTCATGTCCTTTTTTGTGAAAGCGGCGGTGGCGGCGCTCAAGAAATACCCCGTGCTTAATGCCTCGGTGGATGGCAATGACA
>Ga0194119_10002080_pt1 | contig 34905 bp, 33 predicted proteins | sample TA2MahC100mmetaG_FD_148620 | JGI IMG/M metagenome (GOLD analysis project Ga0194119, IMG submission 148620) | Freshwater microbial communities from Lake Tanganyika, Tanzania - TA2015018 Mahale Deep Cast 100m | ecosystem: Environmental > Aquatic > Freshwater > Lake | place: Tanzania: Lake...
AATCCAAATAATCCCAAAAAATCATTTGATGTTTATATTGATAAAAATCCAAAAGATACAATAAATATTAAATATACAACTGTTGATGATGTCAAAAATACAATAAATAAATTAGAAAGATTATATAAAAGCAAACAATATTCACATAAACGCATTTGGCAGGTTGGAATGATAATGAAAGTAAGATTAGAAGTATTAAAATATAAAAAACCTGAACAATATAAGTTATCTAAAAAATATTTTGATTTTTTAGGCAAACGAACAAAAATGGATGATAATAAACGCTATAAATCTATTTTTATAATTTAAAATTGAATTATAATTTGTTACTCAATAACAATTTAACATACTTATTATACGACATACAAAATGTTTTGGCAGGTTACTTGGAATCCTAAAATTTATGATTATAAACAACTTATAGAAGACTATCAAAATGGAAGACATACAGGTTATATTAAGCAATCAAAAGGTAAAGCTATTATGCGGATAGTTCCGCAAATAGGTGATTTTGTTTATATTTCATGTGACAAGAAAAAAATCATGAAATGTGAAGTTGTTTCAAACTTTGTAGTTAATTCAGAAGAAATAAATGATTCTTATTGTAAAGGAATAAGACCACATACTGAAAATAACACATTTTTAGAAATAAAAATTATTGAAATATATAGTAATCCAGAAATACTATTAGGATATCAGCGCACTTGGGTTAAATTAAATTAATATCCATAGTTATTTTAGATGTAAAATATATAAATGAAGAAATAACACTTATATTTTTTTTATATTCGTTATTTTGTTAGTATTAATTATTTATTACTATTATAGTATGCCAACTAAAAGTATAAAAGCTATAGCTGTTTTTACAGACAATATTAAAGGCACTGTTAAATTTACTGAAGTAGGAAGTAAAGTTAGAATTGATGTATCTATATCTGGTTTACCTCCTAATTCATTACATGGTTTTCATGTTCATGAAGCAGGTGATTTAAGTGATAAATGTACAAGTATGTGTGCACATTTTAATCCATATAATATGACTCATGGTTGTCCGGGAATGATTGATAGACATGTTGGAGATCTAGGAAATTTACAAACTAACAACAAAGGAGAAGCTAAATATTCCTTTTATGATGATTGTATTAAATTACGCGGAACAAAAGCGAATATTATTGGAAGAGGATTAATAATTCATGAGGATCCAGATGATTGTGGTCAAGGCGGTAATGCCGACAGTTTAAAAACAGGAAATGCCGGAAAAAGAATAGCATGTGCTGTTATAGGTTATTCAAAAGATAATTTTACTTGTTAGTTAATTTTTATTACGACCATATTTACAATATTGTCTTTGAGAGAATCCTTTTGGTCGGTGTAATACTTAATTTATATTTTCTTGTCCATTTTCCACCTCTATGTACTTTTTTATGATATGACTTTTTATGAGGTCTTGTAGTATGCTTACGAGTTTTTGTTATTCTTTTGTAAACATGTTCTGCAGAACTGGTTGGAGTTGTTGATATCATTTTATTTATTTTTGATTCAATCCAATTTATAAATGAACTAACACTTCTATCCTTCTTTTTAACTAAACTATTTTCATATTTTTCAACTGTTTTTCCATAATTTCCAATATATTTTATTGTTGGAAAACCATCTACTTTGCCAATATGCTTAATACTTGATAAAAAATCATTATTAACATCTATCACTACTAAATTATCATTCCTTGCATATTGTTCTCTTAACGCATAATCAATTTTTGACCATTCTGGACGAGTAGCATTACAAGGTCCACACCCCTCCATATAAACAAGTATAAATACATCTTTTCCTTGTTTAATCATTTTATCTACATCGCTAACATCTTTTTCAGAATTAATATGTAAAATATACATTATATATAACATTATATTTTTTTACAGATATAATATATAATGTTATATTCAACACTAAAGCTTTTATTTATATTAATTATATTTTTAGGTGGATTGTATTTTTACATACGGTTTACTAACAATTTAAATTCAAAAATGCTTGAGGGTTTAACGACTATTAATGGAGAATTAAGATGCCCTAACCTTTTAATTCAAAAAGGAACCAAATATTATCTATATAATTCAAATCTAGCACAGGTTCCAGGGGTTAATCCTATCGAATTCAATGATTTAGAAGAATATACTGAATTCTTAGAATGGCAACGCGGAGCTGGTATTAGATGTCCAGTATTATATGTTCAAAACACATATGATGCTCAGGGAAATCGAGTGTATAAAGTTAGACCAAGTGTTACTGAATTAGAAGGTGGGTTACCACCAACAACAACAATACCATTGCCATTAAAATTTACTCCTTTAGTTGATGCTACTCAATCAGATGCACCTTATAATCAGGGTGGATATCCAGCATTTGATCAATCAAGCTACTATATAGGGGCTATAACACCTTTAGATATGATTAAAAACTCAAATTATAATATGTTATATAGTGATAATGCAATGGACCCAAATTGGGGTGGGCCAGAATATACACAATCTTTAATAGATGCAGGATATTATAAGGCAAACGAGGTTAATATTAAGGTTTCTTAATTTTTTACACATTTTACAGTGTAATAAACTTATTGTTTATCTAAGAAATTCATAGTAGCATTCAATGAATCCTTTGAATTCTTTAATATATTAAGATTATTGATAGCTTCAATATTTGATTTTATATCACCATCAAGTTTCATATTTAATGTTTGTTTGATCATCATGTATCCAATATAATCATCTAAATTAATTATAGCAGCTTCATAATCTTTTCTATATTTAGCAACTAGAAGTTCGTCTTGCAATTTAACAACTTGGGATTTAATAGCAGCAGCATATGATGCGGAAGTACCTGCTTCTCCAGATGATGGCGGAATAGAAGATGGACTAATAGTGCCATCAGCATTTGTTAATCCTTCAATAACACTTGACTGAAGTTGAAACATCTTAAGTGCCATATAAATAATAAAAAAACAAACAACGATAATTCCAATGATCTTAAATAATTCGTCTTGTTTCATATATATATTATATATATTTAAAAATCGGAGTTTTTCTAACGTGTGAAATGTCCAAAGGTGTAAAAAAGTTATAACAAAGTAAAGTAAATTTATCTAAACTTTTTGCATCTTTTCGCAATGAATGTATAAATTGTTTCAAGTACCGATTACACCGTTCGGAAAGCATTGTTATCTTCAAGAGTGTAAATATTTGACAATAGTAGCAATAGCAGTTTTGCTGATTTTTCTGTTTTTGCCATTAGAATCAGTTGTACAAATATTATTTAAACAATTATTGTTTTCTTGAATAGATTTTATTAAATTAGGTAAAGTTTTAAATTGTCCTAAAATAGCTAATGCAGTTGATGAACTAACACCTGGAATTTGACACAACATTATTTCTCCAATATTTTCCGCAGTAATATTGTCTTTTTTGACTTTTTTAATCACAGAGCAATAATCTTTTTCTGTGGATTCTTTTTTATTATTATTTGTATTATTATTTAGGTCATCATATAATGTATCGTTTATTTTTTGTTGAGCATTATTATTAGAATAATATGCTGTTTTACCTGATTTTAATCCACTGACAAGTTTATAAGCCATAGTACATACGAACATTGCGGTTTCTTCTAAATTATTAGAACGCATAATAGAAAAACCCTTGAAATAGTTAATAGAGAACATTGCAGAATATAATGTCTGTTTATCAATGTGTTCTTTAAAAGTATTAAAATGATACATATCACCTTCAATTAAATAAATAATATTATGATTATGATGTTGCAGTCCATTTAAACGATAAGATTGTTCTTCATAACGTCCATCTTTAATACTAGCTGCTAAATCGGATAAAGTTTTTCTTTCAATAATAATACAATCATTAGTTCCATCATTGATAATAATATCGCCTAAAGGAAGAGTTTGTGAAATTAACTTAATATCGGCAAATTTAGGTACAACAGTAATAGTATTTTGACATTTTGTTAGTAAATCTTGTTCTCTGGTATCAATCTTGATGAACATTATAATAATTTAATAAAGATATCATTAAATTATTTTTCAGTTAAATATATAAACATAAACATAAAAAATCGGTATTTCAGCCAAACATAGTAAATGTTTAATATCTTCTAATAGCTCTCAAAGCAGATTGAGATGGGTTTGTGAAATTGCCCCTACAAACTAAACCATGTTGAGTATTTGTGGCACCAATTAAATTAGGATTTGAACTTAAGAATATTCCAATTCTTGGAGCAAGACCAGACTTTTTTGGGCCACCACAAACATTTGTTCTGTTAATAATAGACGCTTGATTGCGTGCACTTCGACTTCCACTCATGTAGACCATGTTTATACACTAACAAAATATAAAAATTTAAAAAATTTAAAAAATTTAAAAAATTTAATTAATCTAAATATTGAATGTGTAAATTTTGGTTATGGAATTTCTTCTAAAATTCCTGAAGTTTTAGGTAATAACTAAAATATTTACTTACACCTTTTAACATTTACTGTGCTTCGCCGAAACGCCAATTTTAACGGCATTAAAAAATAAAAAGCATAATGGCGAATTTCACGCCTTACCATACTTATCTTCCTAAAAGGAGTATCGTAGGTATTTATTCTTTTTGTTCTCTAAAACATTTTGGTCTTCTTTTTCCTTGTTTTTCACATTGTAAAAGAAGTAAAATATTTTTAGAAGCATTTATATCTCTATCCATACAACATAATTTACACTCGTTGGAACTACAACGGATTACGCTATGGTATTGAGATATTCTTGCTTTTCCCTTAACTTCTGTCGCCTTTGGCTTACATAATTTCTTATTTCTGTAAAGATTTATTCTTTCAAAACATTTATGACAGGTCTTACTTGTTCCCCATTCATCTATATCCACAACATCACAAAATCGTTTCAACTCTTTCTTTAATTTTAGAATTTGAGTTGTTGGATGGTTCTTAACTAATCCATGTTGTTGTGAATAATCGCCAAAACCTATTAAGGTTTTTTTATCCTTTGTAATATTTCTACATATTTTTTCTAAAGTTGCTTTGCCTCTACAATAAGAAGTAAAGTTCAAACCTCTAAAATTCTTATCACAATGGAACTGAAAAAACACATCTATATTTGGTAAGACATATTCAAAATAATTTAACATATTTTTAGTATTACTCACTTTGAAGCTTGGAATACTTTTCCATAAAGTATAATGCTCCCATTCTTTATACCAAGTTTCTCTTTTCTTACAAGCGTAAATCATTTTGCTTTTATGTCTATATTCTTTTGTAGAACTTTGTAAGATTTCATTATTTTCATTACAAGAAGTAAATAGACTACGCACACCTGGGTCTATCCCTACATATTGTTCGTAATCAATATTTTTAATTTCTTTTGTTTTAACTTCTTTTGCTTTCGGTTTATCCATTGTAATCACTCAACATTTTCCATCAGTAAAAATAGTATAGTGGAACTTTTTATGTTCTGTTTCATATTTTTTACACCTTTTTACATTTCAAACGCCGATTTTTGTATAGTTTGGACTATATAAAAATCGGCGTTTGAAATGTAAAAAGGTGTAAAATGGGACGTAGTAAAATGATATAACGAAGTAAAACAAATTAAATATTTCTTTTGTAATTATAAAAATAATATAGATTATAATTAAGAATGATGTCAATAGTTTTGTTAAGTTTATTGTTAGTTTATGTTTCATCATTAAACCAACTATCATTTAGTGGTGGTGGGTCATTTGGTGCAATTGAAATAGGAATATTGAAACGTGTAATTGAATTAAATGAAAATGTTAAATATGATTTATATACAGGTATTTCTGCTGGAGCATTAAATGCTGGTTTTCTATCATATTATTCAAATATAAATCAAGGTATAAAAACAGCCGAATATATTTATTCTTCAATTAGAAATCGCATGATATATGATGTATTACCAAATACAGGTATTTCTGTATTAAATACAGAACCATTATATAGAACATTGACAAAAATAATAGATAAAATGCCAAATGGTCCCATTATACATACATTAATTGGGGCAACAAATATGTACTCAGGAAAATTAGATATATATAATTTTGAAGATCAAGATGATATAAATAAAGTATTATTACTTATGTCTTCATCAGCAATTCCTGGTATGTTTCCTCCGATAGAGTTTAATAATCAGTTATATGCTGATGGTGGTACTTTAAGTGATGAATTAATTCAAGTAGAACATGATAATAACTATCTTAATATTACGTTTATAACACCATATGAAGATTATGAATATAACAATACTCCAATAACTTCATTGAAGGATATGTTAAGTAGAACTGCGATGATTTTATTTAGCAATTTTAATAATCCTATGGTATCGTTAAATCAGAATTGTAAATCACCTATTGGAGAAATAAATAAATATTATGTTCCTCCAAATGTATTAGATGGTTATAAAATACTTAATTTTGATAATGGTGATGAATTGATTACTATAGGTTATAATAATGTAATACATAAAAAATATATTATTTGTTAGACACAAAAAGAGATTGAATATATGAAACAATTGGCTACATTTCATTTCAACCTTATCTAATTTATGTTTTGTTACACTTTTTAACATTTACTGTGCTTCGCCGAAACGCCGATTTTAGAGCATAAAAAATTTAAAAAGTATAATGGCGAATTTCACGCCTATAAGTTCTTCGTTATTCATTAAGGTAATATAATAAATTATAAAGGTGTAAAAAAGACTTAAAAACAAATCAATAATATATTATATTATATTATGACTGAATTAGCTATAAGAGACGAAGATATTATTAATACAGATGAAGGATTAATATTTAATCCATATAATCCCTTAAATTCTGAGATTAAATTGAACGATGTTCAATCTATTCTTACCAAGTATTGTATTCCACCTAAAGTATATAATATGGAGTTATACAGAAGAGCATTTATACATCGTTCTTATACAAAGCGCCCAGAATTTGAAAATTTACAGCAAAATATTAAGATTGTTGAAAAGCCTTCAGATTGTTTACCATTAAGCACAAAATCAAATGAACGTTTAGAATTTCTTGGTGATGGTATTTTGGAATGTGTAACAAAATATGTATTATATCGTAGATTTCCGAAGGCAAATGAAGGATTTATGACGGAGAAAAAGATTGCTATTGTTAAAAATGAAGCAATTGGTAAAATTGCATTAGAAATGGGACTACATAGATGGTTAATTTTATCACGTAATGCTGAAGAAAAGAAAACAAGAACAAATTTGAAAAAATTAGGATGTTTATTTGAATCTTTTATTGGTGCTTTATTTTTAGATTTTAATAAAATTGTTGTAAATGATGATGAAGGATGGTTTCAAAATATGTTTATTACAGGTCCTGGATTTCAAATGGCACAAAAATTTATTGAAACTGTTTTTGAAAAACATATAGATTGGATTGCTCTCATTAAAAATGATGATAATTATAAAAATATTCTGCAAGTTAAAATTCAGAAAGAATTCAAGGTTACACCACATTATTTACAAATTACACATGATGTTGAAGAGGGTTATAAAATGGGGGTATATTTGTGTCTTGGGCAACCTATTCACTGTGTAAATATAGAAGATGCGATTCATATTAATACACTTAATAGCTTTAAGGCTGTTCAAGATTATGTGACAGAACATAATGGAAAAATTTTCTTATTTTTAGGAGAAGGACAGCATAAAATTAAACGCAAGGCTGAACAAATTGCTTGTAATGAGGCTTTAAATTTTTTACACTCTTGAACTTGAAAATTTACACCATTGAAGATTTTAGAACTTGTAAAAATTGCACCTTTTATGTATAAATGCTCACGATACCCGAAAGGAGATAAGTGTAGCAAGTTGTGAAATTCAACATTATACCCAGTGGGATTTTTACAAGTTCTAAAATCTTCAAGGGTGTAATGAATTTGGTTCTCTAGATAACATAACATTGGTTCATAAACATTATATAAACAAAAATACAAATCATATCTGTAAATCGTATTTTCAATACATAAAATAATAAAAATTTATATATTGAAAATATATAAGAAATGAGTCATTTAGAAGCTTTAAAAGAAAGATTAAAACATAAACCAGAAGTTCGTCCTAATGAAGGTGTAAGGATAATATTAGTTAAAGAAGAGATAAAAATAAAAAATGATGTTATAGAAAAAAAACCCATTATTACTGCTGAAAAAGATGAAGGTAAACGAGCGCAAGATATTTTAGAAAAAATTAAACAAAAAAAATTAACAGCTGTCATAAGAAAAATTCCAGAAGAAGAAAAGGGACAATTACTGTCAAAAGCACCTGTTATTGAACCAGACAATAAGAAAAAGCCAAAGAAATTAGATAAAAATGTTATTGTTTTAGAAGAAGAGGAAGAAAGGGTACATGAAGAACTTCCAGAAGGGGGTCCACGACTAGAAAATATGCTACCAGAAAAAGTAGGAGAACTAGGTGAACCTAATGTAGAAGAAGAATTGGGCATTTTTCCTGTTAAAGAAATAACATCTAAACCAAGAAAACGAACAACAAAAAAAGTAACAAAAGGTGTTATTGAATTAGGTCCTGAATTAATGATTGAAATTGGTGATACACCACTTGAAAAACGATTACCTCCTGTTCCAGTTGTTGATGTAAAGGTTTCAAGTTACTATATGAATAATCGTGAGATATTTGTAAACTTTATTAACGGATTATTTGAATCGTATAAAGAAGACTTATTAGATGAGAATAAGGAAATAAGTTGTGAAGATATTGGTAAAGATACAGGAGAAATTTCTCTTTTAACTCATCAAAAAATTGTTACAAAATATATAAATTTATATACACCTTATAGAGGTTTATTATTATATCACGGATTAGGTTCAGGTAAAACTTGTACTTCTATTGCTATTGCAGAAGGTATGAAAAGTGCTAGAAAAGTAATTATTATGACTCCAGCATCTTTGAGAAGAAATTATATGGAAGAAATAAAGAAGTGCGGTGATTTACTATATAGAAAAATTCAGTATTGGGAATGGGTTTCTATAGATGAACACCCTGATTATGTAGATACATTATCTGGTGCATTAGGATTACCACGAGAATATATAAGAAGAAATCACGGCGCTTGGTTAGTAAATATAACAAAAGAATCAAATTATAAAGAATTATCTTCTTCTGATAAAAAAACATTAAATGAACAATTAGATGAAATGATTAGTAATAAGTATACATTTATAAATTATAATGGGTTAAGACGTGACCGTTTCAAACAACTAACAAAAAATTTTGAAGATAATATTTTTGATAATGCTGTTGTTATTATTGATGAGGCACATAATTTAATTAGTAGAATTGTAAACAAAATTAATAAAATATCAAGATTTTCAGAAAAAAATCGTGGACCAGGAGCATTATTACCACAATCATTGGCTTTATTATTGTATGAATTTTTATTAAATGCTAATAATTGTCGCGTAGTTTTATTAACAGGAACACCAATAATTAATTATCCAAATGAAATAGGTATTTTGTTTAATATTTTGAGAGGATATATAAAAACTTGGAATTTTACTCTTAGTATTGAAAGTAATAACAAACTAACAAAAGAAACATTACAAGAAATATTTTTTAAAGAAAAAGCATTAGATTTTATAGATTATACACCTAGTTCAAAAACTTTAACAATTACTCGCAATCCTTATGGATTTGAAAATAAAATTACAGCATCATCTGGATATAAAGGGGTAACTAATGAGAAGAAGGAGAAACGGAATGATAAGGGCGACATAGAACGAGATACAAAAGGTCATATAATATATGATGAAAGGGGGCAAATATCTGATAGCGATTTTATTCAACGTATCGTAAAAATACTAAAGAAAAATAATATAATAGCTGTAGTAAATGGAACAACATATAGTGTAAATACTGCTTTACCAGATACATTAGATGAATTTATTAATGTTTTTATTAATAAAGATACTGGAAATATATCTAATGTTGATAAATTTAAACGTAGAATAATTGGATTAACATCGTATTTTAGATCGGCACAAGAAGAATTATTACCAACATATGACCGAAATTTTGATAAACATGAAGTTTATATTCCAATGAGTGATTATCAATTTAAAATTTATGAAGATTATCGTTCAGATGAGAGAAAGAGTGAGAAATCTAAAGCTGTAACTATGGATGTTAATGGCATATTTAAAGAACCTAGTTCCACATATCGTATTTTTTCGCGTTTAGCATGTAATTTTGTGATGCCTGTACCACCTGGACGTCCAACTCCTGTTGAATACAAAGAGCAGAAACTTACTAAAATTGTTGACAAACCATCTAAAAATCCAGAAGATGAAGTAGCATTAGTTATAAGGGATGCAAAACCTACAGCAAAAAACGCAAAAGAATTAGTAGAAAAATATGAACAAGAAACTGAAAATGCAGTAAAAAAATTAAATAAAAAGACAAGAGAAGATGCTAGAGCTGCTAAGAAGAAAGAAACGGAAGAAGACGAAATTTTGGTAAAAGCTGCTAAAGAAAAGGCAAGAGATGAAGCTAGAGAGGCTAAACAAAAAGAAAACGAAGATGCTAAATTGGCACGCAAAATGCTAAAATCTAATAAAAAAATTGACAAAAAAACTGAATCTATTAAAATAGCAATAATAATTCCATTTCGTGATTCAGATGCAAGTAAATCAAGAACTGCTCAACTTAATGAATTTGTAAAATATATGGAAACATATCTAAATGGGTATGATTATAAAATATTTGTCATTGAACAGACTGAAGATGACCGTAAATTTAATCGCGGTGAATTATTAAATATTGGGTTTATATTGGCGGATGAAGAAGGATATAATAATTTTATTTTTCATGATGTAGATTTGTTACCTTCTAATGAATTAAAGCATTATTATACAACAATTCCTACAATCAATCCTGTTCATATAGCTGCTGTATGGGGACGTTATGGTTCTAATCCAAAATACTTTGGTGGTATTGTCGCATTTAATAAAGAAATGTTTGAAAGAATAAATGGGTATCCAAATAATTTTTGGGGATGGGGAGGAGAAGATGATGAATTATATAATCGCACAAATAAATTTTACAGGATTATTAAAGCAAAAGAAGGTTCTATAAGAGATTTAGAAAATCTAAATTTACAAGAAAAAATGGAATATTTAAAAGAAAATAACTTAAAATTCATGCAAAAACAAGAAGCTCTTGCTCAACATGAAGCTACGTGGGAAACTAATGGGCTTTATTCTGTTAATTTTGCTTTAGAAAATGAATCAATATGTGGTAAAAATTGCGAAAAAATTACTGTAAAATTAGATGGTACAAGTGATTCAAACAAACAAATATTGGTATCTTTTAATGAAGCTTATGCGGTTGCTAATAAATATATTAAAAACATTCCTACTAAAATTTCTGCTCCTAAACTAGATATTCCAGATAATTATAATTATCCTTCAGAAGCAGACGAAACTATTTGGGAAATGTCAGATGAAGCCCTAAAAAATACTCTTGGATATATTCTTGAATATTTAAATCATTCTTGTTATATGTTATGTGTTGAGAATAGTACAGGAATTATATATAAACTTGAACGCAGAGAAACCGCAGAAGTATATAAACCAATTATAGCAAAGGCTATTCGAACTGTAGCATCTAATGATAAAATCACTTTAAAACAAAAACAATTCATTCTAAATCGTTTACAAACTGATAATGAACTCCGGTTTATGCAATGTGTTGTCAAAGAATTTAATACTAAAGATACATATGGTTCTGAATATCCTGAATTTATCAAAGGACTTAAACTCCCTGATGGTGTCTATATTCTTAATTTAACTGATGCTGTTATTCTTCGTAAAGATGGAAATCACCCATTTCCTATGGTTACAGGCAAACTTCTTGATATAGGTAAATATAAATCAAAAAAATTTATTCCTATTTTAAGTATTTCAGGACAGAAGGGGTACTATGATATTCCTATTCCTAATTATGATGATGTTATGTATATATTAGGACAAACTAATATTGATTCATCTACATTTGTAACCAATTGGAATGATAAAAAAACACAAGCTGTATTCCGTGGCGGACCTACTGGTTGTGGTTATACTACAGAAACTAATCAACGTCTAAAATTAACAACAATACAGTCAGATATGATTGATGTTGAAATAAGTGGAAAAGGGGAAACCATTGATACAACCTCTATACGGTTTGACCCAAAATATGGCATAGGTATGTTAAACACTGGTATAAAACCTGCATCTTGTTTTCTTACAATGAAAACACAAAGTGAGTACAAATACATTATTCATGTAGACGGAAATGTAAACGCATATCGTTTATTAACTACTATGTTAACTGGTAGTTTAATTTTGCGGGTAGAGAGTGAATATAATTCTTGGTTGGATAGTGTTTTACAACCTAATGTTCATTATATTCCTATTAAAGCAGATTTATCCGATCTATTAGAACAAATTGAAGATTGTGAAAAAAATAATGAACGTAGTAAAGAAATTGCCAGAACCGCAATGAAATTGGCAAGTGATATTTTACAATATCACACTTTGAGAGGAATTTTTCAATTTATTTTACAGAATATTTCTTGCGTTAGGGGCAAAATTAAAATTACACCAACATTACATAACGATGATACTGTTCCTGTAAAATCTATTAAAACAGAATTTCAAGAAGATACTTGCGAAATTTTTGATGTAGATTTAAAAGCTAAAGATGAAGAATTTGAAGGAGGAGCCAGAACAAAAAAAATAATTGAAGAGCATCATAGTCTGACAAATAATAATCCAGTTGAAGAATTTGTAGATGAACATGCTGATGAAGTAATATCAAATCGGTTGCAAGATTATAAAGATGAAGATGCCATACTAAGAGAAGCAGATGAATTGGAGGGTGATGAAATTTTAGAAAGCATGGGTAATATTGAATATAAAGAAGCCATAAAAGCATCTATGAGATATTTACAATTACATTCACGCGAGTTTTTATCACCTGAAGGATTACTAAATTATAGTCCTAAATTTTTAGCTATGTTAGACAATATAAATGAATTAGAATATCAAGGTTTACATTTAGTGTATAGTCAGTTTAGATCAATGGAAGGTATCGGTATTTTTTGTTTAGTATTAGAAGCTAATGGTTTTGCTAAATTTAAAATTAAACGCACAAGTGATAATGGTTGGGAAATTAATATGAGTGAAGAAGATATGGGAAAACCTTGTTATGCTTTGTATACTGGAACTGAAGATGCCGAAGAAAGAGAAATTATTCGTAATGTTTACAATGGTATGTGGGATTATATTCCTAATAATATTGCTACACAATTAAGAGCTAAAAGTTATAATAATAATTTAGGTGAGATTATTAAAGTGCTTATGATTACTTCTGCTGGTTCTGAAGGTATTAACTTAAGAAATACACGTTATGTTCATATTATGGAACCTTATTGGCATCCAGTTCGTATTGAACAAGTTATCGGACGTGCTAGACGTATTTGCTCACATCAAAGTTTACCAAAAGAATTACAAACTGTTGAAATATTTATTTACATTATGACGTTTACACAACAACAATTAGATAGTGATTATGCTATTGAATTAAAATTAAAAGATGTATCTAAACGTCAACCTTATCTTCCACAAACATCTGATCAAAAACTTTTTGAAATATCAACTATTAAAGAACAATTGACATCACAATTATTAAAAGCTGTAAAAGAATCTGCTATTGATTGTGCTACACATATTAAATCAAGCACAAAAGAAGGATTAGTTTGTTTGTCGTTTGGACAATCAAATGTTAATGACTGGACATATAATCCTAATTATACTCAAGATGAAAATGATACTGTTGCTGCATTAAATGTTGAAAAAATTGATTGGGAAGCAAGACCATTTACATTTAAACAAACTGGAAAACGTTATATGTTAAGAATGGATACAAAACAAGTATATGATTATGATAGTGTTATTCAATCTAAACAAGTTCCTGGATTTAGACCTATATTGATAGGAAAATTGGTTAAAAATTCACGAGAAGAATATGAAATAGTTAAAGAAAAGGTGTAATTACTCTTCCAAATTATTTTTTGATTCCGAATTCATAATTTCTATAATTTTTGTAAGTTTCAAAATCATTTCATACAGATTATCAATCTTTGTATTCATTTTATTTAATTGTTTTATTATTTCTGTTTTTGGAATAATTGGTTCATTATTTGGGGTTGGTAGTGTGATTTTATTTCTAATTATTTCTTCTTGTTTTATATCTGGTAATTGCATGCTTTTTTGCTCAATATATTGTTTTTCATCAGCATTATCATTTTTAGTTGCTTCAACTATAGGGTGTTTTTTTAGTTTCTTAAACATATTTATTGTTGATTCTTTTTCATAATTATCATCCCAAGAAACTTTTTTTATTTTTTTGTCAGTTTCATCTATTAATGTTGATAATGTAATATTATTATTACTATCAATTGATATATGTTTTAATCGTGAATTTTGATTATTTTTTATAATTGTTTTTTCAATTATTTGGGGATCATTTTTAACAGACGTTTCTTTTGGAGTTAACCATTTTTCTTGGTCAATAGTCGAAGTCGAATTATAATTTTGAAACTGTTCAATTTCCATGTTTCTTTGTGACATTTTATCTGCTACAAGGGAATCCATTGCTTTTATTTTATCATCATAATTTCTATCTGAAAAATCAAGTTCTTGGGGTTTTTGTGGTGTCATATAATTTTCCATTTCCATACGTTTTATTTCAACTTCTTTTTCATATTCAGTTTGCCTTGAAGCATGAATGTCTTCTATTTTATATGGTTCTTGAACTTCTTCGTTACTTATAAATATGCTTTTTATTTTTTGTTCTTGTTGTAAATTAGGAAATAATCTATTAACTGCTAAAACAACTTGAGATAAAAAATGTTTATTTAATTCCATAATATTTGATTTAGGATTTACTCTAGCTGTAAAATGATTAATATTACTTTCAAAAACTATTCTAACATTGTTTATTAGTTTTTTATTTGTTGAATTGATTTTAAGTTCATCTAATAAAACATCCCAAAGTAAAGCTATATTTTGTTTATTTGTGAATTGAGATAAATTCATTATATATATAAAAATTTTATTTTTATATATATTTTATGTATATTTTATGTATTTTTTTACACCTTCAGACATTTACTCCAAAAGAAAAAACCAAATATCGTATATCTGTTACACCGACCGAAAAGCACTGCGTAGTAAAATGAGACAAATAAATATATTTACTATTGATTTTATACTTTTGAATATTATTATTTTTATGCGAACTTAAATGTTCACAGGTGTAAAAAATGTAGACATAAGCATTCAAATATCACCATTATTATTATAAAAAATTTTTCTAAATTTCTGCATATATTTATCTTTTAAGATATGTGTTTTTAAATAATGTCCTGTAATCTTGTCTTCAAGCATATGTATAATAAAAAAAATAGAGTATATTCCACATTCTGTGTTTCCGTATTGATGTTCAACTGGATGATTTTGGTCAAATTTAAAATAAATAGGTTCTGATAGTTGTTTCCCTTGTTTTATAACAGTATTTACGAATTTTTCAATTTGTGGTGGAATATATTCTCCTGCACTGTCAAAAAAGAATATTGTTTTATTTTTTATATTAATGAATAATGATACCCAATGACTACCACTTTTATAATGTGGATCTAAATTAAATATTACACCAATTTTTGTATATCCTTTTTTCATTTGTTGTGCTAAATCAAAATGACATAACTCTTCCCAAACACATTCACCATATAATTTATAAGTATCATAGTTAATTGGTGATGGACCTACAAAATCAAAACATTTGTATTTTTTTTCATATTGATTCATAACTCGTAATATATCAAGACTAGATAACCATTCATTAGGATTTGTTTTCCATTCTTTAGGTGATTCAGGAGCAAACGCATCTAAAAGTTCTTTTTCAAGTTTAGTATTTTTGGTCATTTGACGTACCCAACATGATTCTTTATTGCAAATTGTAGCGTAATATTCTTTAAGTTGGGACCATATTTTTTTTGTATTATTTGATTTAATTTGTTGATCAGGGTGACGAGAATTCCACATATCTCGTAATTTGTAAAGATCGGTATCTGAATAACATGAATAATCTTTACTTTTATTTTCGGGACTACAATTTAATTTGACGAATGGTTTTTTTAGTGTTGTTTTATTATGCTTACTATGTCTTTTTAGTGTATTGTATAAATATGTATTATATCTTTTTTTTGTAAATCTTTTACCCATATAATAAGTTTATATTTTCTTTTTCAAACCCCTAAAAGTAGGCTCTAAAATAGTTGATTCTTTTTTTCTTGGAATAATTTTATTTTTTTTATAATTTTGTCTTACATTTTCAAACCAATCTAATGGTAGTTTTTGAATATCATCAACTCCAACTGAATTTGTTTGTTTTTTATATTTACTTGTAACAATAATTGGTGTATGATTAATCGTTTCATTTGTTATTTTAGTTTTACTCTGTTCTTCAATTATATTATATTTATAATGTTCCTCATCATGTTCCTCATCATGTTCATCATCATGTTCCTCATCATGTTCATCATCATGTTCATCATCATGTTCATCATCATGTTCCTCATCATGTTCATCATCATGTTCCTCATCATGTTCCTCATCATGTTCATTTTTTTCTTCATTATCATTATTATATCCATCTTCTAATTCATTATCTTCTTCGTCCCTATCATTAGAACTTTCTTCATAATTTCCATTTGTAATGTCTCTTTCTTTTTCATAATCAATGTCTTCAGGAATTTCTTCACTACGTTCTTTTTCTAAATCTTCACTATTATCATGTGCTTTAAAATAGTATATAGATTTTTCAATAAAAGTGTCAAATGACATCTTCACTTCGTATAATAGGTCGTCAGGAGGTTGACAAACTAACAAATCAGAGAATAGTTTTTTTATTCTATCTTTATACTCTTGAATTTCTCTAATTTTACGTTCATCAGATATATTTTTTACTTTTTTATTCAGTTTTTGAAGTTGTTGTTTACTTATCAAAAAATTAAGTGTTAGTTGATTGACTAAATCATCTGACATAATTATATAGTTTATTTTACACCTTTTTTTCTAAATCAATTTTTGTAATAATACAAAGGTAAAGAATTTGGGTTCATTGTTCTTTCGTAGTTGTATATTTATTTCAAATTACATTTAGTTTCATATGTTAAATCCTTTGTTTGTTGTCTTGTAGCATTGTTAAATAATGCAAATCCAATTTTGTCAGAATAGGGATTAGGATTAGTAGGACAAAATTGTTGATTTTGGAATAAACCAGAGAAAGGTTGTTGTACATTTTTATTTTCTTGCCATTTGACTTGATATAAACTACTTTTACTTGAAGGAATATAAGCAGCCTGAGTACAACTTTGTATAGCAAACAATTGATTTCTTAATTCAGATTCATGATTAATATTAGAAGCATAACCAGACCAAGGACCAGCATCATTTCCAGGATTATAAATTGTTTCAGGTGTATATGTAGTTTGTTGAACTAGTGGTGTTTTAATAGGTTTTCTATTGTCAATAATAGGTAATATAGAATATTTAGTAATAACAGGTCTAGCATCTAAATAAGGTTGTAAAGGTTGTGATGGTATATTTCTTTCAGCTGTTCTTAAATAAACCATTTGTTGTCTTAGAGAAGATGATTGATCAATATAGCTATGGATATCCATTTATATATTTATTATATATTTATATTATATAAATTACACCGACCGGAAAGAAAAATGATATAACGAAGTAAACAAACTCATCCTAAATTTCGGTGGCTGGAAGTATTACCTTCCGTAAAATCAACGTGCAAACGTGTAAAATTACCAAGGGTGTAAATTTTAATATATTATTATTATAATTATAATAAATGGCGTTTAATTATGATATTCATAGTTTACAAAATCATGCATTTAATATTGTAATGTATATAACATATATATTATATATAGTAATAGCGTTAGGATTGTCAGCAAATGCCCCTCAATATTTAGATAATCTTAATTCATTTATAAAAATATATATAAGTTTATTTTTAATTTATAGATTTAATCCATTTAGACGGGTTAAATTTACAGAATTGGATGGAAAAATAGCATTTAGTGCTGGTGTATTTTTATTGGGAACAACGGCAATAGATGTAACATTACAAAATTATTTATCAAATTTATCAAATTTATCAAGTGCAATTGAAATTGCGTTTTTGTAGTGTTTTATTTTACACCTTTAACATTTACGGTGCTTTACAGAAACACTGATTTTTTTTATATAGTGAAAAAATTATATATATATATATATATATATTATAATGCCAAAAGCAAAACAGTATTCAATAAAACGTCGTTCTAAAGGAAAAAAAAACAAAAACAAAAGAGGGGGTGGTGAACATACTGATGGCCTAGATGATCTTGATGCTATGGAAAGAGGACAAAAACACGGAGATTATGTTATACCTATTATGATGGATCCAAAGGATATTCGGAATGCTAGTAATGTAAAATCTTATCAACCACAAATCTCTTCTCCTGAAGAAGTTTCTAAAGTGTTTGAAAATAGATCAGCTAGATTAGCAGAATTAGATGTATTGACTGAAAAATATAAAAAAATAAGAGAAAAACAAAAATTACAAGAGGACAAAGACAAAAAAAAATTAGAACAAGAAATACAAAGATTAAAAGATGTAAAAAAAATGGAGGAAGTAAATAAAAATAATTTAACTTTAACATCTGAAGAAGTTTCTAAAGTTTTTGATAACCAACCTAAAGATTGTACTAACACTACATGTGTTGTAAGTGGTGGAAGAATATCTAGTAGATATAGAAGAAACGGACATAAGAGTCGGAAATATCGTAAACGCTAAATATTTACACCTTCGTATATTTACACCTTCGTATATTTACACCCATTATATTGTAACGCAATATATTTTATTCATTTTTGTGATGTATCTGTTATTATATTTTATCGGCATCATTTGTATTTTCCAAATGATTTAGAGCATGAATAATGATTTTTTCTTGTGTAGTTAATTTTTGAAATATTAAACATTCATCCATTTTAAATATATAATGGCGATGTATAAAATTTTTACATGTTATAAGCACACCATTATCTGTAATCTTAATATCACATATAATCCCACAATGGTTAAATGATAAATTACTTGGGTCAGTAATTGGTATCCATCTGATAAATGAACCATGTTTTAAATCATTTATCTCATCAATATAGCGATATCCTTTTATTTTTTTTAAATAATCTAGTGTAGTTTGTTTATCTAAATGTAATTCTTTTATTATATTTAAATTCATCTCAAGTATTTTTTTACTAGTTAGATTCATTATACTTTCATTATTTTGATTATCTAATGCATATATTAATTTATTAACATCCATATCAATTTATATTATTATTATAAAATTATAAAAATATCAATTTTATAATTTTTTACACCCTTACTTGCTTGGCTTTGCTTACTTGGCTTTGCTTACTTGTTTCTCTATAATTCTCACCATCCACCTCCAAATGTTGAACCAAACACACTTCCACTAGCATTAGCTGCTACAGGACCCATGTTATCCATTGATTCCATTCCTGGAGTTGCCGCTCCTATTAAAGGGGTTGAATCTTGTTGATACATTTGATCATAATTTGGTAATTGTTGACTTATAGTTGTTTGAGGTGGAGGAAGAGTACTAATTGATGTTGAACCAATTGAATTTAATGATTGATTCAGAGTTATTTGATTTTGGGAGATAGGTTGAGAGACTTTTATATTACTATTTACATTTTTACCGTTTTTTGTATCCTTAGGACCTTCCCATAAGTCAATAACACGATCAACTAATATTGAAACCTTTTCACCTAATTTTGTTTGGAGACTTAAAATAATTACTAACATCGCTAAAATTATATTTGTTACATTAAATCCTGTATATTTTTCTCCACTATAAGTTGGAATATATGTTATTATTCTATGAATTATTAACATTACTAAAAACATCATAATAATTTGGGCTAAAACTTCTAAAGTTAATTCAATAAAATTTTTTTCATCATCTGCTTCAGGAACAAAACGTTGCATTAATTTATTCAAAATTATAACTGGAATTAGAGCTAAAACAGCATATTGAACAATATTTAACATTTCTGCTTTAGATTCTTCATCAAAGTTAAATACATGTTTAAAAAATCCAAGTTTACCAGAATTTGTTTTTGATAATTCATCTAAACTTTCCATATGATTTATATTAAGAAATTAAAATTGTACTTTTTGTAAAAGTTGATTACACCTTTGGATATTTTATAACTTGTAAAAACACCAATTCTAATGTCGTAAAATTCTGCGTTTCGGAGAAGCACAGTAAATGTTAACAGGTGTAAACAAATTACACCGACCGAAAAGCACTGCGTAGATAAATACCGAAAGAAAAGATTAAGGAATGAGATTTTGATTTATTTTTTTATATGTTTTTGTCTCATTTTTCTTTTCTGTCGGTGTAATACATATGGAATTTGAAATTGAAAATCAATATACTAAATTGTCAGACAATATTTTTTATAATATTCAAAAATTTCAACACGAAGAATACCAATATATACACTTATTAGAAAATATATTGGAAAATGGTACATTGGAAAAAGGAAGAAATGGACTAACTAAGAGTATTTTTGGTGCTTCTATGAGATTCTCTCTAAAGGATGGGACAATTCCCATTTTTACGACGAAAAAAACGGCTTGGAAAACTTGTCTAAAAGAATTACTCTGGTTTATTCGTGGTGAAACCGATAACAAGATTTTAAAAGAACAAGGAGTTCATATTTGGGATGCAAATGGCTCTAAAGAATTCTTGGATTCAATAGGACTTACCGATTATGAGGTGGATGAATTAGGACCAATTTACGGACGACAATGGAGATTTTTTAATAAACCATATGTCACTAATAAACAAACACAAATTTCTTCATTTAGACATACATCTACTTTGGATAATGAAGATTTGATTAAAAATATTGAATATAATGGCGTCGATCAATTACAACAAATAGTTGATGCTTTAAAAGAACCTTTACAACGCACTAGTCGCAGACTTATTATGACTGCTTGGAATCCGTGTCAATTATATCAAATGGCATTACCACCTTGTCATATTTTGTGTCAATTTAATGTTCACAATGGTAATAAACTTAGTTGTTCTATGTATCAGAGATCAAATGATGAATGTTGTGGTACACCTATAAATATAGCATCTTATAGTTTTTTAACGCACTTACTAGCAAAACATTGTGGACTAGAAGCTTATGAATTTGTTTACTTTAAAGGAAATTGTCATATTTATAAAGACCATATTGAAGGAGCTAAAACGCAATTACAAAGAGAACCATATCCTTTTCCAACAGTCACAATTAAACAAATAAGAGAAAATATTAATGACTATCAAGTTGAGGATTTTGAGATACATAATTATCACCATCATCCACAGATAAAATTTCAGATGGTGGCATAGATATATACCCCATTATATAAGTTCAAGTATATTTAGGATAGTTTGGCTTACTTCGTTATAGCATTTTACTACGCAGTGCTTTTCGGTCTATATAATTTAATTGATTATTTTAGGTTCACTTTTACTAAGGATGGAAATGCGTAAATAATTAGGAAAGTTATTGTTTATGAATAATATAATGAGCGTTAACCGATCTGTACAAGCGGCACAAAGAAGAAGAGCAGGTCCAACTAATAGTGAACCAGGAATTCCTGGAAGAGGTCCTCACCCTTCAATTAATTCAGCCCAAATGTTTGCTAACCAGTCTAGACAAGGGTCTGGTCCAAATATTCCAACTGGCCGTTTAGCTGGTCAACAAGTAGCATTGCAACAGCAACATCAACAGCAACAAGCTCAAGAACAACGAAATGATAAACTATCTAGTGTAAGCAAGATGACTATTGCTCAAGCAATTACTTTAATTAGTCTTAGATTAGGTTCAATTGAATCTAAACTATTAAATATGCAAGAAAAAGAACAAGTCAATAATTTTGACGAAGAATCGGATTTTAATGTGGGATTTTTGCAATCTATTGTGTCAAGATTAGAAACTCTTGAAAATAGTCAAGTTGTATCATCAAGTTCATCATCATCTATTGAATTAAACACACTTAAACAACAATTTGATATAGTAAAACAGTCATCTATTCAATCAAAAACATCTATTGTTAATTTAACAAAGGAAAATGTAGTATTAAAAACCCAAGTAGAAAATTTAAAAAAAGAACTAGCAGAGACAAAAGAATTAGTAACAGAATTAAATAATTTAACTATGGATAATAGTAACAAAATTTTAAATTTGTCAATGCATAACAATGCATATAACGGCGATTTTGCACATTTATCAAATGAATTAAATGTAAATCAAATAGAAGATATAATAACAAATAATGAAAATAATGAAAATAATGAAATTACAGGATTAGAAAATGTACATAATGATAGTGAATCAAATGAAATAATCGGTACAGAACTAAACCAATAAACTTACACCGACTAAATAAGCACTGCGTTTGAATAGCATAGTTATGTTGCTCTAAATGATAAAAGGTGTAAAATGTATATATCTTGTATAAAAAATTGATTTAGAAATAATCGGTGTTTGAAATGTAACAGGTGTAATAATGCGTTTAATAATAGAAAACAAATCAAAACTAGATGTATTTGTAGCGATTTTTCAATTGCTCAAAAATTGGAGTTCACATATTAATATGCATTTTGAAAAAGATAGATTGTATATTCAGTCAATGGATAAGTCTCATATATGTTTAGCTAATATAGAAATTAAGGATAAATGGTTTTCAGTATTTGATTGCTCAATAAATAATAAAATATCAGTAGATTCAAATAATTTTGCTATATTAATGAATTATGCTCTTAAACATGATAAACTTGAATTAACATATAAAGAGGAGAGTGATGTAGATAAATTATATATTAATTTTTTGAATGGAAAAGAAAATAAAGGTTCATTTGATCATTTTTTTGAATTAAATTTAATAGATGTAGATGATGATAGTTTAGAAGTTAATAAAATAGATTATGAGGTTGAATTTACAATTGAATCAAAAAAATTGGTTGAAGTATTTTCAGAGTTGAATACATTTGGTTCAGATTTAAATATAAAATGTACAGAATCTGTAGTAGAATTAAATTCACAAGGAGATTCAACTAAATTAAATGTAAATATACCTGTAGATGATTTAGATGAATATGTTATTTATGAAGGATATGAAATAGATTTATCATTTAGTTTAAGTCATTTATGTAAAATGTGTCTATCAATGAAAATGAGTTCAAGTATAAATGTCTCTATATGTGGTGAATTCCCAATGTCATTAAATTATAATTTAGGAGACGATAGTAAAGTAACTTTCTTTATTGCTCCAAAAATAAAAGATAATTAGTTTGTATTACACCTTTGTACATTTACTGTGCAAAAGTGTAATTCGTTAAAATCGGCATTTTAAATCTCCAAAGGTGTAATAAATAATGTTTTCAAGTTTTAAAGAAATAATAATTGGTATATTTGTATTTTGCATAATATTATTTTTTTACTTACATATTCAGTATCATTTAAAAACGAGTGATGACTTAGAAATATATGAAGTAGAAAAAGCATCAAAAGATAAACTAGAGGAAATATGTGATTTAAGACAACCTGTAATAATAGATTTCCCTGAGGGAGAAAATGGATACAAAATAATAAATACAACTAACAAAGATTTTTTATTAGAAAATTATCCAGTTTTTGAAATAAAAATAAGAAATAAAACAGATGTAGCAACAGATTCAGATATTTGTGTGCCATTGCCGTTACATGTAGCAGTAAAATTATTTAATGAAGATTCAAATTCATTATATTTTAGTGAAGGAAATACAGATTTTTTACAAGAAACAGGTGCTATTAAAAATATGTCATATAATGATGAACATTTAAGACCATATTTGGTTTCAAATTGTTATTATGATGTATTATTTGCTTCAAAAAATTTAGAAACTCCATTTAGATATGATTTGAATTATCGTAATTATTATATTGTAACACAGGGTTCAATAACAGTAAAATTATCTCCCCCAAAAAGTTCAAAATACTTATATCCAATAAGTGATTATGAGAATTTTGAGTTTAAATCTCCAATAAATGTTTGGAACCCACAGACGAAATACAAAGCAGATTTTGATAAGATAAAATGTTTGGAAATAACACTATCCCCTGGAAAAATATTATATATTCCTGCATATTGGTGGTATACATTTAAATTTAATGAAAACACGAGTGTTAGTTGTTTTAAATATAGAACATATATGAATAATGTAGCAATAAGTCCAAAAATCTGTATGTATGCTTTACAAAATCAAAATGTTGAACGTAAGATAGCAAAACATATAGATATATCAAGTAAGCTAGATATAAAAGATTCAACATCAATAGATGAACTAACAAATAATAATCAGGAAATACCAGACATACTAATTCCAAAGGAAGAACCAGACTCGTTGCCTCAAATGGGTGTGATTGGAGAAACAATAATAAATAATGAAAATTTTGATACAATTCCTGCACAGTTATAAGTAAATTATTATACACTCTTGAACATAAAAAAATTATTCAACGCATTGTTATAATTTATATCCTACAACAATGTAGGTAAACAAAAAACTGTCCAAATGACTTAAAGATATTACATCATATAATCGTATAGATGAGTATTTATAAGATTCATATTGATAACCGAAATTACGTTTCATGGTCTGTTTTTAATGATACCACGATGACCCCCATTACTATTGAAGGGTTTAATCCAATTGAACATAAATTATTCACCAATGATATATTTACTTTCAATAAAGGTAAAGTTGAAATTATTCACTCTTCTACACGCATTAATGAAAATATACCTGCTGTTCTCGTTCTCGCTGATAATAAAACTTATGGAAGACAACATAAATTAGAAGTTAGACAAAAATATACTAAAAAACGCACTGAATTAGAAGGAGGAAAATTATTATATAAATGTATTCCTGACGATGTTCGTATTCCTATCTTTTTAGTACCGTATGAAATCAAGCAAATGGGATTTTCAAAGGTTTTCAATAATCTTTATGTAACTATTTGTTATAAACAATGGGATGACAAACACCCACAAGCCACTTTATCGCAAACAATTGGTCCAGTTGATATTATAGACAATTTTTATGAATATCAACTATATTGTAAAAGTCTCAATGCTTCCATACAAAAATTTAACAAAGATACTAACAATGCTATCAAAACAAAAGCTTCAGAACACGACTTGTTTATTACTAGCATTTGTAAAAAATATCCACAAATTGAAGACAGAACATCTTGGAAAACATTTACAATTGATCCAGCTACAAGTCTTGATTATGATGATGGGTTCAGCATTAAGAATCTAAATAATAATCAAACGCTGGTTAGTATTTATATTGCAAATGTTACTATTTGGATGGATGCCCTAAATATTTGGTCTAGCTTTTCTCAACGCATTTCTACAATTTACTTACCTGACCGTAAGAGACCTATGTTGCCTACTATTTTATCTGATTGTTTATGCTCTCTTCAATCAAACAAACGCAGATTTGCTTTTGTTATGGATATTTTACTTGATGAAGAGTATAACATTATATCAACAAGCTACACTAATGCTCTTATTAAAATTTTTAAAAACTTTGCATACGAAGAATATTCATTATTAGCTGATAATGATTATCAATTTCTTCTTGATACTACACAAAAAATGGCATATAAATATCGGTATATTAATAATGTTAGAGATAGTCATGATGTTGTTTGTTATTTGATGATTTTTATGAATTATTACTGTGCTAAGCAACTTATTCATTCACATAATGGTATTTTTAGAACAATCATCATTAAGAAGGAGATTTATTTACCAGATTCACTTCCTGATGATGTAAATAAATTTATTAAAATTTGGAATAGTGCATGTGCTCAGTATATTGACATCAATTCTATACCAATTACTGAACTATCGGAATCTAAAATCAAACATGATATTCTTGAAATGGATGCGTACATTCATATTACTTCTCCTATTAGACGTCTTGTTGATTTATTAAATATGATTAAATTTCAACAAAATTATAATATGATTTTTATTTCATCTGATGCTTCTGAATTTTATAATAAATGGATTGGACAACTTGAATATATTAATACAACAATGAGAACTATTCGTAAAGTACAAAGTGATTGTTCATTACTAGATACTTGTTTTAATAAACCTGAAATACTAGAAAAACAATATGATGGATATTGCTTTGATAAATTAGTTAGAAATGATGGACTATATCAATACATTGTTTTCTTACCAGAACTTAGACTAGCATCTCGTATTATAATTCGGGATAATATTGAGAATTATGAAAAAAGACAATATAAATTATATGTATTTAATAATGAAGAAAAATTTAAACGAAAAATTAGATTACAAATTATACAATCTAACATAATTTAGTAAAAAATAGCACAATACAACTGATAAAATACACATTTTGAAATTTCCAAAGGTATAAATGCTTTTGTATGCTGTAAAAATCAAAAATCGTTATTTTGGCGAAGTACAGTAGGTAGAAAATGACTTATGAATAAATAAGAATATAATGTAGATGGATAAAATAAAATATGTATATATTTTATATGATGAGAAGATATACAAAAAAACTTCGTTTAAAACATCGTAAAACAAGAAGACATAGACGTAGTACACGTAGAATTCAAAATGGTGGATGATTAAGTGCGTCAATGTATAGTCCAAAAGAAAAACACAAAAGGCCAATGATGTATGGAGGATGAGGTGGAGCAGAAATGATTTCACCTGTTTAAAAGTATTAAATATAATATATTAATTTGTCTTTAAATACTTTTTTACATAATATATTTTATTTTGGAATGACACCTTCAAATATTACTTTTTGTTGGTTGACAATAACATTAAATTATATTTTACACAAGTGAAAGACGAAATTTGAAAACATAATGGTCTTTCTTGTTTCTCTATCCAACAACTCGTTAATTTCATTATGTTTATGGAATAATTAGCATCTCTTGTTGGTAATGGTTTGTTGTTTGTTTATTTTTATATATTTTTTACTATATAAAAATCGGCGTTTCGGCGATGCACAGTAAATGTTAAAAGGTGTAACATTTAACTTCGCACAAATTATTAGTATTTATTCATATAATAAATTAAGAAAAATACTCATTATTTGTGCGAACTTAAATGTTCAAAAGATGTGTATATTGTCTTATCTATTACTACTTCCTTTGCTATATTCCTTATTATTTTATCATAATTTTTTTCTGCTTCTTCTTTTGTTGAACCACTCATCGCGTTACATAACATCTTCATATATTTATCATTTTGTTTTGACGACGGATCATTATACTCTGGATATGCTTTTTGCCACTCACTTATTTTTTTCATATTTTTACTACCTATTATTTTTATTGCCTTTGTTAGTTTACTTTTTTCTTCATCTTCTTTTTCCCATTTACCATTATCTTTTATATATAATATTTCTCTCTTTGAATCTGAACAATGTATTGGCCTTTTATGTACATTTAGATCTGATAAAGCATTTATAAATATATTTGATATACCCTCTGCATAACCTTTTGTTGCCGTATATTCTAAATCCTTTAATTGAACATTTAATGAATCCACAAAATCCATTAAATTTAGAGCATCTTTACATTGCTCATTTAAAAATACATTTAAATTAAACTGATTATTGTTGTTGGTTGTATTATTATTTGTTATTGATTTACCTTCTTTTGCTATTTCATACATTTTATTATGCTGTTCATGTAACATTTCCTGTAGTTTTTGATTTTGTTGTATTAATTGTAGAACCAACTCTTTTGTTATTGGCTGGTCTTTTACTATATTTTCCACCCCATACAAAATATTACAATTTATCTTATGATTATATAAACTTTGTCTGTGTTTATATTTCTTACCACAATTACACTCATATGTTTTATTTTCTATTTTTTGGGGATTTTTTGAAGTATTTTTGTCAGTATTTGAACCTAAATTATGTTTTATAGTCTGTAAATGTTTTTTATAATCTTTTTTATTACACGTTAAATAGTCACACTCTGGACAACTATATTTTTGGGGATTTTTTGGGATAAAAATGACAGTATTTTGCTCCATATTATACTTACATACAAAAATCCCTAAATAATTTTAAACATTAATTATAAATTTTATCGTCATAATTTTTTTTATCGAAAAAATGAAATTTAGAGCATTATGCTCAGAACACTCGACTTTGAGACCCTTTTTTAAAACTTTTTTTGATTTTTCAAAAATGGACATTTTTTTTTGTCCTTTTTCGAAAACCTAATTTACTTTTTGAAAAATTTTTATGATTGTTTTTTTCACCAATATTTTAATTTTACTTTTGTTACTACAAATGCTCATAAATATATACCTTAAAAATTTATACTTCTTTTTTCAGTCTAAATACAACATTTAACAAGTTCGTATTTTTGACGAACTTTTATATCAAACCCCCCTTTTTCATAAATTATACATACAAAGATTGATTTGTCGCTACATATTTTAATGTTAATTGAGGAACTTGTTTCAAAATTGATAATAATTCCATATCACCTAGAAGTTCAGCGATCTTTTCCATTTCAGTAACTATATTATTAATTTTAAGAATAGATTTTATAAATTCTCCTAAAAATATTTCTTTTTCAATTGATATCTCATTAAGTAATCTTTTACAATCTATATCATTCTCACAATCACACCATTTTATAACATAATCTATTAAATCAAAATGAATATTATAATCTATACCAGTTTCAATCATGTTTTCAAGTTCAACATTTGATTGTTTTTTATACATATCATATATAGTCATCACTGTATTTTTTACGTTAGAATAATCAGACATTGGAATAATTACTCTTTTCTCTTCAGGCACTGTTATATTTGTGAAGCAACTTAGAATACCAACTAGTTCTTTTCCACTTAATTTATGTAATATTTTTGATTCAATTAATTCGGCAAAAATTAGACAATGGGTTTCTCTAATATGTGTTGCAATATGTCCCTTTGTTGTTAGCATATATTTATTATCATCTGTCATTTGTATAAATTTATCATTTTCCATTAAGTTTAATATTTTATATATATTTGTTTCAAGAGACTTTTCTGTATTTACTAATTGTTCATTTAGTTTTGTTAGTTCATTGTGTTTAGCTGTATATTTTGTAATAACATCGATATCTCTATCAAGAGTTTTATATTTATCTTTAATTTGTTGCATAGTTCTTTCAATCTCCTTTCTCTTTTTATTTACAGAAACAATATGTTTTTGTTTCAATTCAATATATTCTTCCACTGTTTCAATTGGAGTTCTACAACTATCCATTACTAAAGATAAATTCTCCATTTCATTTTTTAGTTTAGAAATAGAGTCATTATATCCTTTCATATATTGTTCAATATCAATTTGAATCATGCTTTTTTTAGCATACTTAGTATAATTTGTTTCTCCAATATCAATCAAATTCAGTAGCAAATTGTAAGAAATTTTGAATTTAGATACAAGAGTTTGAGGTTTACCTTTCATCATAGTTTTAAGAGTAGTTTGATCAATATCTTTGAATATATTTGTTAAATGAACTACATGACCAATTGTATCAATACCACGACGACCTGCTCTTCCTGCCATTTGCGTATACTCAAATGAGTATAACGGTCTCATACCAGAGCCATCAAATTTATTAAGGTCAGTAAATAATACAGTTTTAGTTGGCATATTAATTCCAACAGCAAACGTTTCTGTTGCGAAAAGAAGTTTAATATAACCCTTTGCAAATAATAATTCAACCATTTCTCTTAAAATAGGCATAATTCCTGCATGATGAATAGCAATACCTTTTTCAAGAAGTGAAACCATAGAAACATATTCAGGCAAATTAAGATATTCTTGATAATTTGGTAATTTTCTAATAATTTGTTCACATTCTCTTTTAATAATGTATGGTACCTTAGAATCATCTTCTAATAAAACAGTTGTAATTTCTTTTGCACATTGCTCAAGTATTTTACGACTTAGAACAAAGCAAATTGCTGGTAACATATTATTATCAACCATATGTCTAGCAATATTGTTTAACACATGTTGACGTTTAACATAGTGATTTTTATCTTTAAATAGTTTGAGTGTTTTATAAATTCGTTGATAATTTGTATCATTAAAATTACCATTAGAATCTTGAATACAATGAAGAGTGTTAGTAGTTTTCATAATTTCCATTTCCAGTTGTTTATCTTTCAACAACTTAAATATACCTTGTGTGCAAGTGATAAATGAATAATGAGTTAATGGAACTACTCGTTCATATGTAGTGGTAAGATACACTGTTTTATAATTAGAATTAGAATTAGAATTAGAATTCGAATTAGAAGTTAAGCTACATTTTGGTTGGACACGAGTTTCACACCAAAGAGCAAATTTTTCAGGAGAATCAAGAGTAGCAGAAAGCATAACCATTTGAATATTTTGTGGAAGCATCATTATAGTTTCTTCCCATACTCTTCCTCTGTCCAAGTCATTTATATAGTGAATTTCATCAAAAATTACACATGCCAATTCATTTTCAAAATCCATTTCAAACATTGTTAAACTAGAAGTTTTAAACACACTATTATCATTTTTCCGATTCTTTGCATATAATGTGTTCATAAGAATTTCTGTTGTCATTATAAGAACATCCGCTTCAGGATTTGTTTTTATATCTCCTGTAAGAATACCAAAAGATATATCAGCAAATTTTTGAGTAAATTCATAGAATTTTTGATTAGATAAAGCTTTAATGGGTGAAGTATAAATAACTTTTTTTCCTTGAGACACAAAATATTGAATTGCAAATTCGGCAGGCAATGTTTTACCAGAACCTGTATGAGCGGTTACTAGAATATGGTTACCTTCAACAATAGATTCAATCGCAAATTTTTGAAAAGAACTCAAATGAAAAGGGTACTTATCAAAATATTTAGAGTATTTTTCTTCATCTGAAGAAGGATATACATTTGGGCAAATTTTAACCATTTTTTATATTATATTGCAATATGTTTCTAAGTTGTTTTACATATAACATTGTAAATGTTACAAAGCGTAAAAAATGTAGAAATTACTTGATATAAAGTATTATGATAGCAAATAAATATACATTAATTGCTAAAATAAATGAAGGTTCGTTTGGTACTGTCTTTCGAGCCGAAAATTATATAACAAAAGAACATGTCGCCATTAAATTTGAAAATAAATTGGAACAGACAAAGAGTCTTAAAAATGAAGCAAAAATATATCAGTATTTAGGCAATTTAGACGGGTTTCCACAACTTAAAATATTTGGAACAACAAATATACATAATTATCTTGTAATGGATTTATTAGGAATATCCCTTATTAACGTAATAAATCATTATAAATCTTTAAGTCTAAAAACAGTATTAATTCTTGGAATACAAATAATTAAACGAATTCAATGTCTTCATGACAAATTTTTATTACATAGAGATATAAAACCATCAAATTTTTTATTTGGAAATGGAAAAGATACTAACAAATTATTTTTAATTGATTTTGGATTTTCTAAAAGATACAACTATAATGGAAAACACATTGAAGAAAAACACATAAGACATATTATTGGTTCTACCAATTTTGTTAGTTTAAATATTCATTATAATATTGAACCAAGCAGAAGAGATGATATTGAATCTTGTATATACATAATACTAACAATGTTATTTGGAAATTTAGAGTGGTTTAATAAAACTAACATAAGTGAAATTATTAATTTAAAAAAACAATTATTATTTATTGAGGATGTACCTTCTTTTATTAAAATTATGTTATATTATGTAAGAACTATGACATTTGATGAAACACCAGATTATGATTATTTGTTAAATTTAATGATACAAGAATTTAATGATAATAAATTTATAAATAATGAAAAGTTTGAGTGGAATTAGAAAAGTCGTTATGTAATATTATTTATTTGACGTATTCGTTTCGTGTTCTAATGTTTTTTGTAATATATCAATATATTCTGTCAATTGAATTATTAGATCATCATCTATCCAATCATCATAATATATTCCATTTTGGGTTAGTTCCACTTCTCTTTCTTCAATAAATTTGTTTATAATTTTACAAAATATGTTTATATTATGAATAGACAGCTTTATATTATGGAGATATATATTCTCCATCAATTTATAAATATCTTCAACAGAGTTTATGTTCATTGTTTATGTTCATTGTTTATGTTTGTTTAATTTTATATAACATTATTCAATTTTTTATTTCGTAATTGACCACGTAAATTTTTTTTCAATCAATTGTTGTTACACCAACCAAAAAGCACTGCCGTAGTAAAATGAGACAAAATATAATAAAAACATCTTACTTAATTTTATATAATGAGGATTATACAGAAACAAGGAAAACAAGGAGGAATTTCGTCTTTTAGTGTGTTCTAACTGCCTGAGTTGCGAAAACAAAAAAATCGTATTTAGAACACGAGATGCTAATTCAGCAATAAACATAATGAACTTGGGAAAATGTTGGATTTACAAACAACAAAGACCAAGTGAATTTTGTATTTCGTCTTTCACCATTTCAAATAAAAAAGAAGAAATGGAAAAAGTAAGACCATCAGTTGATTTTACGGAAGATAATGCTTCCAGCCACCGAAATTTAAAGTGAGTTTGTATCATTTTACTACGCAGTGCTTTTTGGTCGGTGTAATTATGATACCTAAAAATATGAAAATTTATATTTTTTTCAGAAAATGATTTAAAGATAACACATAATATTTTATAAAATGTCTAGTAGTGTTGTTTCAACTCCAAATGTTTCATCTTCTTCAGATAGATTTATTGGTCGTGTTAAATGGTTTAATAATAAGACAGGTTATGGATTTATTACTATAACTGATGGACCTAAGTCTGGAATTGATGTATTTGTACATCATAGTTCTATTAAGGTAGACTCTGAACAATATAAGTACTTAGTACAGGGCGAATATGTTGATTTTAATTTATCTGATACGAAGACTCAAAACCATGAATTTCAAGCTGGAGAAGTATGTGGGATTAAGGGTGGTAAGCTTATGTGTGAGACTAGACACCATAATCGCGTTTCTCGTTCTCAATATCGTTCTTTAAGACCTACACAATATGAAAGTTCTGTACCAGTTATACAAGAGCAACATAATCAACATAATCAACATAATCAACGTTTTCAAAAAGCAAGAGGTCATAGGACTCGTGAGGAAGGAGGAAGTGTGTGGACTTATGTTGTTTCTAATACTACAAATTCGGATGGACATAAATCATCTCAAATTACTTATAGACCAGTGAGAGATTCTGGAAGAAGAGCTCATACATCAAAGCCTGTTGAATATTGTGAAAGTAAGTTAAAATCATCATAAAAATGCTATATTTATACTTATATAATGTAACTGCTTTTATGGGTTGTATGTATTTGTAGTATACTTTTACATAATTTTACATATATTGTAAAAAACAATATAAATATATACTACAAATATGTAGTATAAATGAGTGAAGAACCAGAAACGCAAGATGATATATTAGAACCATTTATTATAGAACAATTTACAACAATTAATGATACTTTAACTTTATTTAAGATGCAAATAACGAATCTTCAAAAGTTTGTAAAAAATGTTGAAAAAGATGTAAAAAAGGAGCTTAAAAATATTAAAAAAGATAAGAAAAAATATAATAAGCCAAAAGCCAAAAGATCTCCATCAGGATTTGCTAAACCAACAAAAGTAACCAAAGAATTATGTGATTTCATGAATAAACCTGAAGGTTCTGAAATAGCGAGAACAGAGGTAACAAAAGTATTAGTAAATTATATAAAAAATAACAATTTAATTGAATTAGGCGATGATTCAAAACATAAAATTGTTCCAGATGAGAAATTAAAAAGCTTATTAGGAATACAAGATGAAGAATTAGGCGTTCTTACTTATTTTAATATTCAAAAATATATGAATAAACATTTCTATTCTAAAAAAGAAGTTACGTTAAATACATAATTTGTAAATCAGTATCTTCATATATTACAGAAGTAATATATGTTGATATATCATAATTGAATATTAAATCACAATCATAATTTTGTTTCATTTTAGTTAACCAAATTGTGGAACAATATGGTAATAATAAATTATATATTTGATTACCTCCAATAATAAAAAATTTATTGTTCACATTTTTGGTCATAAAATGAACGGTTTCTTCTAGATTTAAAAAAAATATATTAGATATATTATTATACATATTAGAATACTTTTGTTTTTGAGTAGTGACAACAATGTTAGTTCTATTAGTTAAAGGTTGAGCATTTGGTAATGATAATAATGTTTTGGAACCCATTATAATCGTATTATTCATAGTTTTATTTCTAAAAAAATTCATGTCAGTTTTACTTTTCCATGGAATTTTATCATTTTTAGCTAATCCATTTACAGAATCTATAGCCAAAATTGCTTCAACATTTTTTAGTTTAAACATATATATATATATATATATATTGTGTTTATCTATTTAGATAATTATA
>Ga0194119_10002085_pt1 | contig 34880 bp, 24 predicted proteins | sample TA2MahC100mmetaG_FD_148620 | JGI IMG/M metagenome (GOLD analysis project Ga0194119, IMG submission 148620) | Freshwater microbial communities from Lake Tanganyika, Tanzania - TA2015018 Mahale Deep Cast 100m | ecosystem: Environmental > Aquatic > Freshwater > Lake | place: Tanzania: Lake...
AGCTCCTTGAGCCGCTTGGCCTCGTTGACCTCCATCATCCCGAACTGTCGCTTCCAACGGTGGAAGGTCTGCTCCGAGATGTTCTTCTCCTTACAGATCTCCACGATGCTCTTGCCGCCGTCGGCGATCCGCAAAATGCGGATCTTGTCCTCAGTCGTATGTCGTTTGCCTTTCATGGTCTGGGTCCTCTCTGGTGGCCCAGACTAACACCCAAGGCGGCTCAAAATTTCGGGGTCAGGTCAAGGGCACCACCGGCCGCGACCACAACCCCGACGCCTTCACCACCTGGATGATGGGCGCGGGCGTGAAGGGCGGCGTCAGCTACGGGGCCACCGACGACTTCGGCCGCCGGAGCGTGCAGGACGTGACCACCGTCTACGATTTCTACGCCACGGTGCTTCATCTGCTCGGCCTCGATCATGAGAGGCTGACCTTCTACTTCAACGGCCTCCAGCAACGACTCACCAACGTGCACGGGCACGTGATCAAGAACGTGCTCGCGTGAGGACACCCGCGTGCGGCACCGGCGTTTGGGCGCGGCGACGGTGCCTGGACGGGGTGTTGGAAACCTCGGTCGGGAAACAGAACCCCTTGGTCAGGATCCTGACCTCGGTGCGAATTGACTGAGCGATGAAGCACTCCTCGTGGGCGAGGGCGTGCAGGTGGGCCTCCTCGGCGGGACTCGCGGCGCGGGCGCCGTAGGCGATCCGCGGACGGAGATCAATCTGGCTGACCCAGAGCTTGCCGGCCGCATTCCGCGTCATGGTCCCGAGGGCGTTGTCCTCGTAGCGGACGACGTCGAAGCCATGCTTCGCCGCGATGGAGAGCCACCAGAGCATGAGGCAGCTCGCGACTGAGGCGACGTAGGCCTCCTCGGGATCGACATGCGCGGCGTTGGACCATGGCGCGGGCACGACGGAAGGCGAGGGCGAGGCGGGCACCGTGACGCCCCGTCAAAGTGCCAGCTGTGCTCGCGTGAGTACTGGCCCCGGCGGAAATCGGGCCCGGAAACGCTCCAGACGATGCGGGCAATGTGCTCGGAGTTGAGGAGCCTTGATGAGGTGCGCCGTGTTTGGGGTGAGCTTGGATGCTGGAATGTTCAAACGTGGAACGCGAGCGTGGTTGGGGCGCGGCGGCGGGGGCGCGTGGGACGGCGTGTGCGGGACGGCGAGGCTCCGGGGCCGATCCGGGGCGCGCCGAGTTCCGGCTCGCCTCGGGGGGCCGGGCGGGCTAGGACGGGAGGCGCAGGTTCGCCCGGATGGCGGAATGGTAGACGCTTTCGACTTAAAATCGAATTTCCGAAAGGAAGTGCCGGTTCGAATCCGGCTCCGGGTACCAGGCGTTTCCAACTCGATGACAAGTGGGGACTTACAAAGCAGGAGGAGACGAAAAGCCGGCCTTACTTACTAACAAAAAGGGGCCTACTTACTAACAAAACGCCAGTCTCCGCCAGCGCTTGCGGATGACGCGGAAGGCATCGGACGGGCCGATGCGGAGGCACGGGTGGTACGTCACGTCTGAGATGTTTTTCTCCCGACAGATGTCCACGATGCTCCTGCCCGCGTCCACGTCCCGTAGGATGCGGACTTTCTCCTCTGTACTGTAGCGTTTTCCTTTCATGATCTGGGTCCTTTCTGTTGGACCCAGACCGAACCTTCAAGCGGCTCGAATTTCCGGGATCACGTCAGCTGGCCGGTCAGGCGGACTTGAGCGTTGGGGGACTACAGGGGTCCGACTCCGCTTTTACCCGGCACCCTCCCCTTAAACCCCTCCCGGATCCGATCCCCCTGAAGATCCAGTTTCCTTCCGGTGGGTGGTAAAATCAGCGTGGCGACTGGAAGGAAACCGGATTTTGCTGGGGTTGGGTCGGGTGGGGGTTGTAGATCCGGGTTTCGAGAGAGTCTGGCCCGGCGCATTTGGCGGTGAACTCCGCAGGCGTGAGCGGGCCGAAGGTCGCCTCGCTGCCGTCGCTCAGAAAGCCGCGGGCGGAGACGAGGTGCTCGCGGGTGGTGCCGTGGACGATGGAGTTGGCGCCGCAGGAATTGTTGCCGACCATGCCTCCGATCATGGCGCGGTTGGCGGTGGAGGTTTCCGGCGTGAAGAACAGACCGTGCGGCTGGAGAAACAGATTGAGCTCGTTGCGCACGACGCCGGGTTGCACACGCACGCGGCGGGCGGTGCGGTCGAAGGCGATCACCTGGTTGAGATGCCGTCCGAGGTCCACGACGATGCCGCTGCCGACAACCTGGCCGGCCAGCGAGGTGCCGGCGGTGCGGGGAATGAGGCCGACCTTGTGGCGCGCGGCAAAGCGCACGAGCTCACGCACGTCCGCCTCGGTGCGGGGCAGGGCGACGGCCAGCGGCAGCTCCTGGTATTCGGAGGCGTCGGTCGCGTAGAGGGCGCGCATCGTCCGTCCCGTGTGCAACGATCCTGTGAGGCGGGCGGCAAGGACGGACAGTTCAGCGGGAGAAACGGCACTCATACGGGTCCGGGTTAAGTAGGCGGGGCGCGGTGCTTTGGCGAGATGAACCAAAGCACAAGCCAACCCCACGCAGAGCCGGCTCCACCAGGCGCTGGCTCAGACGCCGGGGCAGGCGAGGAAACCGCCGTCCACGGGGACCATGATGCCGGTGACAAATTTCGCCTGGTCGTCATGGAGCAACCACGTCACGGTGCCGAGCAGCTCCTCCGCCTCGCCGAAGCGCCTGAGCGGGGTGTGGTGGATGACGTTCTGGCCGCGGGTTGAAAGGGAGCCGTCGGGGTTCATTAGGATTTTCCGACTGCGGTCGTTCACGAAGAAGCCGGGGGCAACGCCGTTGACGCGGATGCCGGCGGGGGCGAGGTAGGCGGCAAGCCACGCGGTAAAACTGACCATGCCGGTCTTGGCCGTGGCGTAGGCGGGCACGCGGGTGATCGGGCGGTAGCTTGTCATCGAGCCGAAGGTGAGGATGCTGCCGCGGTGCTGTGCGGCCATGTCGCGGCCGAAAACCTGGGAAGGGATGATCGTGCCGAGCGTGTTCGTGCGGATCACGTCATCCACCTTTTCAGGGTCGAGGTTGAAGAAGCCGCGGAGACCGGCGGGCTTGTCGTCGGCGATTTCCGCGGGATCGAACTGGACTGACGTGGTGATGGCCTCGGTCTGGTTTCCGCCGGCGCCGTTGATGAGGAACCACGGCACGCCAAATTCGGCGACGACCGCGGCGCGGGCTCTTTCAACCGACGCGGGGTCGGTCACGTCGCAGGCGACGGTCAGCGCCGTGCCGCCAGCGCTGCGGATATCGGCGGCGACTTGCTCCAGTGAGGCAGGCGTGCGGCCGAGCAGGGCCACGCGGGTGCCCTGGGCGGCGAGGTGGCGGGCAATGGCGGAGCAGAGGGTGCCGCCGGCACCGGTGATGACGGCGGTCTTGCCGGAAAAAAACGGGTCGTTCATGGGAGGGAAAGTGCGGCGGGAGACGCCAGCCAGGCCCGGGCGTTTGCCCCGGCGACGCGGCGGACATAGTTGCCGAGGAAGTCGGGATCGTCCGGGAAGATGCCGGCCTGGACCTGGGCGCCGAACCAGTCGCAGAGCACCCGGCGGAAATATTCATGCCGCGACAGGGACAGCACGCTGCGCGAGTCCGTGGTCATGCCGATGAACGGGGCAAGCAGGCCGTAGCGGGAGAGCGTGTCGAGGTGCTGGCGGATGCCCAGATCGTGATCGTTGAACCACCAGGGCGGGCCGAACTGGATTTTTCCCGCCACATGGTCCTCGGTGAAGGAGCCCGTGAGCACCGCAAAGGCGGCGTGGTCGGCGGGATTCAAAGGGTAGAGGATGGTCTTGGGCAGGGCGTCCCGAATTTCGAGGTGATCGAGGCAGCGGCAGAGGGCGGGGATGTCGGTGGCGCGGCCGATCATGGCGAAGCCGCCGGCGGCTCCGGCCAGCCGGCGCAGGCGCGAGCTGGTATGGCGCTGGGCGCCGAGGTGCAGCTGCATGACCCAGCCGCGGCGGCCGTAGCTTTCGCCAAGCCAGGCGAGGAGAGAGGAACGGAAGGCGCGAGTCTGGGCGGCATCCGGCCGGCCGCCCGTCAGCACCCGGGAGAGGGTGGCGTTGGCCTCGGTGTCGGACACTGCCTCAAAAGCGAAGACATCGAGTCCATGGTCGGCTATGGTGCAGCCGTGCGCCGCGAAGACATCGAGGCGCTGGTTCAGGGCCGCGCGGTAGCTGTCGAGATCGCTGACACGGGTGCCAGTGGCGGCGGCGAGCCGGCCGAGCCAGTCCCGGAAGCCGGGTTCGTCGATGGCGAGGGCGTCATCGGCTCGCAACGAGGGCAGAACGCGCGGAATGAATCCGTCAGCGCCGAGTTGCCGGTGGGCGTCGAGCGGGTCGAGCCAGCGGTCGGAGGTGCCGACAAGTTCGACGTTGGCCGCGGCGAGGAGGCCGCGGGCGCGGTGGGAGGGTCCGGCCAGCTGTTCGTTGCACTGCGCCCAGATCCGGTCGGCGGAAGCGGGATTGAGCGGCTCGGTGACGCCGAAATAGCGGCGAAGTTCCAAGGCGCTCCAGTGGTAGAGCGGATTCCCCAGGGTCTGGGGCAGCGTTGCGGCCCAGTGGTCGAATTTTTCCCGCGGGGAGGCGTCCCCGGTGATGGCCTGCTCCGGCACGCCGAGCAGGCGCATGGCGCGGTGTTTGTATTGATCGGGTTCGAGCCAAAGCTGGGTCAGGTCGCGATAGGTCCGGTCCGCCGCGAGATCCCCCGCGTCGAGATGCGAGTGGTAGTCGATGATAGGCAGCGCCGCGGCATGCTCGTGATACAGGCGGCGGGCCAGGGGGCTGCGGAGCAGGAAGTTTTCGTCGGCTGAAAGCGATTTCATGACAAGGGCTCAGGTTGAAGGAACCGGTCGGCGGTGCCGGAAGAGGAAGGCGCCGCCGGCCGCCATGCAGGCGAGGCCCGCCGCGAGGGCCAGCCGGCCGCCCAAGTTGGCGAGGGTGAAGAGTCCGACGGCGACAAAGAATCCGCCGGCGATGAGGAAGGACAGGCCGAAGAGCCGGCCGAGAGCGTAGCTGAAGCCGGGATTGAGGACCGGAATTTCGTCGGCGGACAGCGGTCGCGCCAGCCGGGCGAAGAAGATGGCCACCCGCTCATCCAGCGCCGGGCTGCGGCCCGCGGGCAGGAGGAAGAGCGCGAGGCAGACCAGCACGACCAGCGGGGTGGCGACCTCCCAGGCGAGGTGATTGTTGAAGTGCAGGGCCGCGGCGAAGCCGGAGCCCAGCACGGCGCACAACAACGCACCGAGGCTGTTGGGGCGGCGCCAGAGCAGGCCGCCGAGCAGGGGGATGGCCAGCGGCACCGCGAAGACGGAGGCGAAGAGCTTGTTGGCTTCGAAGGCGCCGCCAAAGCCGCCGACGAACATGGCACCGAAGATCACCACGGTGCCGACACCGACCGTAGTGGCCCGAGCCATCCACACGAGGTGCCGGTCGTCGGCCGCGGGCCGGATGAAGCGCTGATAGAAATCCTTCGTCAGCACCGCAGCCATCACGTTGAATTCGGAATTGAGCGAGGACATCGTGGCGGCGAACATGCTGGCGACCACGAGGCCCATCATGCCGGCCGGCAGGAGGTGGGCGCAGGCGGCGACGTAGGCCTGCTCGGGGTCGGCCAGGCCGGGCAGGAAGACACGGGCGGCGAGCGGCGGCAGCAGGAAGATGACCGGTGAGACGAGGAACATGAAGGCGGTGAGGTAACCCACCTTGCGGGCGGAAGGCTCGTCGCGCACGACGTAGAGCCGCTGGATGAACGCCCAGTTGCTGTTGTATTTGAGCGCCACGAGAAGGTAGTAGGCGAAGAGCCATAGCGGCACGCCCTTGGGGCCGTGGAACCACTCAAGCTGCGTCGGCGCCGCCGCGGCGATGCCGCTGATACCGCCCGCGGCCTGCAGGCTGAGCGGCACGAGGATGGCGGAACAGAGCATGAGCACGATGAACTGGATGGTATCCAGCACGGTCACGGCCCAGAGGCCGCCGATCATGGTGAAGATCGTGATAAAGATACCGGAGGCGACGATGGCCTCGGGCACGCTGAACGGGGTGACGGCGGCGAGGAAGACCGCGGTGGCGTAGAGCCGCACGGCGTTGTCGAGGAAGCGCATGAGCAGCCCCATCCACGAAAAGACCTGACGCACGCCGAGGTTGAAGCGCTGCTCAAGGTATTCGACCGGGGTGGTGAGGTTGGAGCGGCGCCACCGCGTGGCGAGGTAGCGGCCGGCCACCACGCAGGGCGGGACGGTGGACCAGAAGACGACGAGGACGACCAGACCGTGCTCGTAGGCGATGCCGGCGTAGGCGACAAAGACGAAGGTGCTGAACATCGACATGAAGTTGCTCACGCCGGCGATGGTCCACGGAATCGTGTTGCCGCCCTTGAGGTAGCTGGCGGCGTCCTTGATGAACCAGCCGAAGAAACTGCCGATGGCCGCCATGAGCACCATGAACGCGCCGAGCAGCACATAGTCGAGGGCCTGGAGGTGATTGAGATCGACGGTCGGCATGGAAACTAGAAGTAGCCGCCCTTTGCCGTGATCTGGTGGACGGTCTGGCCTTCGGCGACCCAGCCGAAGATCTTTTTCTCGTTGGCCCGGATTTCCTCGGCACGGACGAGAACCTCGAAGGCGATGTCGCGCGGCACGACGACCACGCCGTCAATGTCACCGAGGATGACGTCACCGGGTTTGATCACCACGCCGCGGATGAGGATCGGCACCTGGTAGTGCGTGATGAGGCAGCGGCCGAGGCTGCCGTTGGGGATGCGGTGTTTGTAGAAGACCGGGAAATCCTTCTCGAGGATCTGGTGCGTGTCGCGGATGCCGCCGTCGATGAGTGCGCCGCGGATGCCCTTGCCGACGGCGGTGGCGGTCATGACGCCGCCCCAGAGGGTGGCTTTCTCGTCGTTGCTGGTATCCCAGACGACAAAGGAATCGGCGGCCATGTCGTCGAGCATCTGGGTGCGGAAGGTCATTTCGCCGGTGATCTTCACGTTGGGCGCGCTCTTCACGGTGAAGGCGAGGCCGGCGACGGATCGTTCCGGACGGAGGGGGATGAGCTGGCCGATGCCCTGGTCGAGCAACGCGTGCTCGCGGAGCACGTCGCTGATGGCGCCGGTATAGAGCTGCTCGTAGCGGGCGAGCAGTTCCTTGACGGGAATGGGGAAGGGCTTGGTCGAGATCGTTTCGCGCGCGGCGATGAGCTTCTCGAGCTTCATCATCTTGGCTTCCTTCTGCAGGAGGCCTTCGTTTTCAGGAGAGAGATTCATGGGAGTGCGGGTGGTCAGCGGTAGGAAAGATGGGCGGAGTCGAGGATGCCTTTCATGTAGCCGGTGGCGAAAAGCCGGCCGAGGTGGGCGTAGCCGTGCGGGAGATCCTCCTCGCCGGACAGGGACGGCACATGGTCCACGCGGATGGGGCCGCGAAAGCCCAGCTCGTGGTAGAGGCGCAGCATGGCGGGCATGTCGGTCGGACCGTCGTCGTGGAAGGTTTCGGTGAAGTCCGCCGCGGTTCCCTCCACGTCGCGAAAGTGGACGAACACGATGCGCGGGGCGAAGCGGCGGGCGGTGGCGGCGAGGTCGGCGGCCATGAGCCGGAAATTGGCCTGGCAGAAGGTCAGGCCGTGGGCGGGCGAGTCGCTCAGCGTCAGCGCCCGGGCGATGGCGTCGGGCGTGCCGAAGATGCGGGCGACGCCACGCAGGGCCGGGAGCGGCGGGTCGTCGGGATGGAGTCCGAGGCGGACGCCGGCCTCCTCGGCCGCGGGGAGGACGGCGCGGAGAAAGTATTCGTAGTTGGTCCAAAGCGCCTCCGCAGTGATCTGTTGGGCGACCGGGACCGGCGTCGAATCGTATTCGGTCAGGCGGAACCGGTTGGTGAGCGCGCCCCCGCGGGCCGGCACATGGGCGGCGGAGCGGCACCAGCCCAGGGTCGCCATGAAATTGTAGCAGAGCAGGCGGATGCCGAGGGTGCCCATGTTGGCGAGCATGCGGCGGTAGTTTTCGAGATCCTCGTCGCGACCCGGCAAGCCGAGCTTGATGCGCTGCATGTCGAACTCGTCGCCTTCCAATCCGCAGACAGTGAGGCCGGCGGTCGCGAAGTTCTGCTGCACGGTGCGCAGCGACTCCAAGTCGTAGGGCGGCGTCAGGCCGGTATCGCGCGGGTGGCAGCGCACGATGGCGTGCGTGATCCCGGCCTGGAGGGCGTAGTCCCAGGAGCGGTCGCGTCGTGCGGGCAGGAAGTCGGCCAGGATCATGGACGGTGCCGCCGGTCAGCGGGTGGCGGGCGTCAGCGGAATGAGGCTGCGCTCAGCGAGGAGCAGGGGCGAATCGTAGACAGGCAGGGCGGTGAAAACGGCGCCCTGGTCGTTCTGGGTCCACGCATCCCTGGGCAGGGCGTAAACGGTGCTGGTGCGCAGATCCACGAGCACGGGCTCGGTGAACCGGGCCTTGGGCAGGCGGAGGGTCACAAGATTGACGCCGTTGGCCTCGGCGGGCGGGGCGTCGCTGAACCAATAGGCGGCGAGTTGAGCGCCCGAGGAAGTTTGGTAGCCGGTGAGAGCCACGTTGCGGAGGGCGGTCGAGGTGAAAGGGTAATCGGCCACGCGAACCAGGGTATCGCCGAAAATGGCGAAGATGCTTTGGGCCGCGTAATAGGCCAGTTTCACATGCGAGATGGTCTGGTCGGGATTTGTGCCGAGGAGGCCCTTGTAGTTCATACGAAGCTGGCCATCGGGGGTGCCGCTCGTGTTGTTGCCCTGCCGGTAGTGCATGTCGGAGAGCGTGAAGAGATTGAACGGCACGTCCTTGGCGCGGTGGGCGAGCATGCGGCGCAGATTCCACTTGGCCTGGGTGTTTTCCGTCCAAGTGATGTTGCGCAGGGCAAAATCCTCCTGATGGCGCGAGGGAGCGCCGGTCTCGCCCTGGCGGATCTGGATGGACCGGCCGAGGGGGGCGATGCGCGCGCGCAAGCGGTCCACGATGGCGGTCTGATCGGGATTGTTGGGGTAGCCGTGATGGGTGATGGCGTCGATCAGGTCGAGGCGGCCGCGGGCGTGCATCAGGTCGATGAACTGTTCGGCGTATTCCGGCGTATGGGCCAGGGCGAGGGCGTAGAGGCGGCTGTGAGGTTGGAGTTCGCGCACGATGACGGCGGTCTTGATGTAGAGGTCGGTGTAGGCCTGGACAGTGGCAGTGCCGCGGTTGTTGAGGTCAGGTTCGTTCCAGACCTCCCACTCGTGGACGTGCTGACCGTAGCGCACGACGAGGGCGCGCACCCAGCGCTCCCAGGCGGCGATCGCTTCGGGGGACGAGGGTAGACCGCCACCGAGGCCGGTGTCGCCGCCGCCGGGATAAACGGGATTGCCGTAGTTGAACTCAAGCCAGGGCCGGACGCCCTGGGCCACGGCATCGTTGATGATGGTATCGAGCCAGTCCCAGGAATACACGCCGGGGGACTTTTCGCACTTGGCCCAGCCGGCCTGGAGGCGGATGGACTTCACGCCGAGCGGGCCGAGGTAGGGCTTGTAGTTTTCGTAGACGGCGAAGTCGCGGTCGAGGGTCTCGCCGCCGATCGACCACCAGGAGTTGTCCGGAGCGGTGGCAGCGTGGATCGGCGTGACCCGGCCGAGCACCGGGAGATCAAGGCCCGCGGTCGGGGTCGCGGCGGCCTGGAGGCCGAGAGGAGCCAGGGTGAGAACAGCCAGCAGCAGGGAAAGAAGGCGGGAGCGAGTCATGGGATGGGCGGCAGGAGTGGGGAGAGAAGGACGGGACAACGTGCGTGTCCCGCCCCGGGTGGCCAAAGAATTGCGAGCAGGTTTTAATCAGAAGGAGAACTTCGTGGAGAGCGTGATTTTGCGACCCTCGGCGATGGACCACACCGCGACCTGGCCGTCGGGGTTGATCACCACGGGCACGAGCTCGTTGTTCGTGAAGAGATTTCGGACATTCAGCTGGATCTTCATCGGCACTTTGCCGTTGAAGAGCTTGGTCGAATAGGAAAGCCAGGTGTCGACCCGCGTCTCGGTGGGGCCGTAGAACGGATTGCGGACATCGGAGATGCGGAGGTCGCTGAGTTCCGCGACCCCGTCGGACGGACTGAGGTCGCCCTCGAAGGTCTCGACCGGGAAGCCGATGGCGGCCTTGTCCTGCCAGCGGACGCCAGCGCCGACGCCGAAGCCCTTGAGGCGCTCGCCCTGGAACTGGTAGTTGCCGACGAAGTTGGCGCGCCATTTGCGAAGTTCCTGCACCGGGGCCCCGTCGGCCGAGGCGGCGACGTTGAACACGTTGAGGGCGAGCAGCTGGAAATTGTTCGCGAGGATGTTGATGTCGTTCGTGCCTTCCTTGCCGAGGGCGCCCTGGTTGATGGGGATCTGCAGGGCCCAGGGTTTGAGCCACTCGGTGGCGAGGGATGCGCCGGTGGAGGTCGGGGTGTTGAACAGGAGCTCGCGCACGGCGGCGCCGGTGTTGCTGCGCACGGATTCCTGCTTGGAGACGTTCAGGATGAAGGACAGGCCGCGGGTCGGGCGGAAGGAGAGCTCGATCTCGTGCCCCTCGCTGACGAAGTCGCTCGTGTCGCGCACGCCGGGGTTGGTGGTGTTCAGGTTGCCGCCGGGCGCGATGGTCGCGGAGAAGGTGTCGAGGAGCGCCTGGGGCGGGGCGACGTAGCCGACGGGGAAACCGTTGCCGCCATTCGGGATGAAGCCGCCGCGGACCATGCCGTAGACCTGGGAGTGCATCTGCATGATCGCGGCGGGAATTCCGCCGACGCGGTCGTTGAAGCTCCCGGTCTGGGTGGTTTCAAAGGTGTTTAGGCGGAGGGAGACGCGGCCCTTGAAGGCTTCGAGGTAGAGGCCGGCCTCCTTGGTGATGCCGTTGGGCGGAGCGATCTCGTTGCGAAAGGTGTCCACCGTCTTGCGGTTGGGGGGGCTGAAGTTCTCGGACTCGCCGTAGTAGAGGTTGAGGGCGGACACCACGGGCAGGCGCTGCACCCATTTCTGCGGGGCCTTGGCGACGGCGCTCCAGGCAAAAAGCGTCCGCTCGAAGTCCTGGGAAACTAGCGCGGGGTTATCGAGACTGTAGGCCGGACTGTCGACCCGCACGTATCCTTCGCCGGCGGGATCGAACGGGGCGTTGGCGGAGAGGATGGAGGATTCCTCCTTGCGCCAGCCCACGGTGGAAACGAGGTGGTCGCCCAGCCAGTAGCTTTGCAGGGCGAAGGCCTGGGAATCCAGGGTGCGTTCGCTCAGCGTGGCGAAGCTGGCGGTGTTGGTGACCTCGCGGTTTTCCCGCAGCACGGTGAGGGCCTGGGTGCCGGGGGCGTATTGGGCCTGGGTGGCGACGCCGGCGGTGGGGGCGGGCAGGCGGGAGATCACCACACCCTGGCCGTTGATCTGGGTGTGATAGTCCAGCAGGTTTTGTTGGAGGCCCGGGAGGTTGGCTCCGGCCGGGGTGCTCGCGGAGGCGAGGGAGGGTCCGAGGTAAACCCAGGTGACGATCTGCTTGCTCTGACCGGCGGTGCGGGCCTGGTTGTTGCCGTTGGTCCACAGGTCGGGCGTGTAGTGGACGGAGCCACCGCCGCGGTTGTCGGTCTGCAGGGTTTCCCGCTGGGCCAGCACGGAAAAAATGTGGCGGCCGAGGACCCAGCCCGCGCGGCGGGCCTTGAGGTCGCCGAAGTCGAGTTCGTAGAAAGCCTTCGCCCGCCGGGTCTCGGTTTCCACCTCGTCGTAGGTGGCGCGGCCGGCGGTGGAGATGAAGGGGCGGCCGTAGTTCGGGTTGATCTCGCCGGTCCACATGTGGGTGTTCACGTCGATGGAGATGTAGGGGGAGGACTGCGGCAGCAGGCTCTGCAGGCCTTCGTCCCATTGCTGGCGGCTGAAGGCGACCTCGAAGCCGGCCTTGCGGTCGAGCAGCAGCTGTTCGACCGAGGCATCGATCACGTTGAGGTTGGCCAGGCCCTCGGAGTTCGGGCCGACGAGGGTGTTGTTGAAGAAGTCGAAGATCGTGGGATCGGTGAGGTTCTCCGAAGTGTAGAAGGCGCCGTCGGGCAGGCCGTAGTCGGTGCGCACGCGGCTCATCTCGCGGGCGTAGGCGGCAACGGCGATGCCGGTGCGGCCGGTCGAGGGGAAGTAGACATTGCCCGAGACCATCGGGCGGCCGAAGACAACCTGCCCGCCCGCGCTCGTGGGGATGTTGTCACGCGGGGCCGTGGCGTTGACGTCCTGGAAGAATATGGTGGGCGAACGGTTCACGTTCTCAATGACGCCGATGGTCGCGTTGCCGCTCGCGCGGTTGAAGACGTTGAACGGACCGGTGCGCGGATCGTAGCCGACCTTTTCGCGGGCTCCGAGGGCCTCGAGGTTGTCGGGCAGCGTCGCGGAGAACCACGAGGACAGGCGGTCGGAGGGGGTCAGGGTGCGCGGACGGTTGGAGGCGATGCGTCCGTTCTCGTAGGAGGCCCGCACGGTGGTGGACGACAGGAGGCCGCGGTCGCGCAGGGCCTTGATATCCCAGCCGGCCGCGACGTATTGGCGGTCGGTGTCGGAGAAGGCGAACTTCTGCTGGTATTTTTCCTCGGCGTGGACGGCGGCGACGCGGACGGCGAGTTCGTTGGGCAGGAGAACTTGGTTGTATTTGAACACGCCGCGCCAGGTCCCGTGGTTGTCCGCCGAGAGATCGAGGCTGCCGGCGGTCCTGTTCAGGTCGGCGGTGGCCGTGGAGGTGTTGATGATGCCGGCCGGGCTGCCGACGCCGAAGAGAAGGGCGTTGGCGCCGCGGTTGATCTCCACGCGTTCGGTGTTGAAGCTGTCCATGGGGATGCTGCTCCGGAAGAAGTTCCGCGCCTGGGTCGCCTCGGCGAGGCCGCGCACGCGGGTGCCGGCCGGACCGCTGCTCAGGCTGGGCTCGCCGGAGACTCCACCCGGGGCGGCTTCCGTGCCCGAGAGGTTGCCGCCAAACCCGGTCGTTTCCATGTTGGTCTGGTAGACGAGCAGTTCGCGCAGGTTGGTCGAGGCCGTGTCCTCGAGGAACTTGGCTGTGACCACCGAGACGGAGGCGCCGAGGTCGGTGAGCTTGGTGCTCAGGCCGGTGCCGGCGAGGGACTCGCTGGCCTCGTAGCCGACGTCGGAAGTGCTCTTCACGACGAAAGGGGAAAGCACGAGAACCGGCTCCTTGGGGACGGGGGCGGCGGAATCGGGGGATGCCGTCTGGGCCGGGAGGGAGACGTTCAGCAGGAGGACCAGCACACCGGCGAGGCACCGGGTGGGGGACATCGCGGCGGGCGGAACGGTCCGGGCAACCGCCCGGAACGCGGGCACGGGGGGAAGGGCAGGCACATTCATGGATTTGGTGGGGTGGGGTGAAACAGGCAGCAAAAGTTGGCGGGGGCGAAGGGGAGGGGGTGACCCGGGCGGGCGGGTTTGACTGCTATTGACCGGCGCAAATCCGGTGGGGCGGGGGAACTGCCGCTTACTATAGGCGTTCGCGGGGGATGAGTCTATGGTTGCGCCTGACAATAGTTGTCTGAAATTGATTTCCCATGGCCATGACCTTTCACTCCGTCGAGCGGCTGGGCGCGCCCTTCTCCGCGGTTTCGGAACTCGGGGTCGTGATTCCGGCCGACGGGGAGGTGTCGTTCCTGAACCAGGAAAGAAAGCTCCTGTTCTACTTGCAGGGTAACTGCACCGGAGCGATCGACGGGGTGGGATCGTTTCCCATCCAGGCGGGCGACGTGCTGGTGGTGCCCTGCCGCTGCCGGCAGCGCTACCGGATGGACCGACCGAGGCAGTCACCCCGGCTGCATCTGCTCAAGATTGCCTTCGCGCTGCCGCCGCTGGCGGTGCCGGACGGACGCATGCCCACCCTGCACGTGCAGGGCAATCCGGAGGAGGACCTGAGCGTCTTCGCGCGCCATCACTTCCAACAGGTGCGACACCTGCCGGGGGCGCAGACGGCGCCCATGCAGGAAATCCTGCGCGCTATCCGGCGCGAGGCCGAGGGACACCACCCGGGCATCCGCCACCGGGTGCGGGCGCTGAGCACGAACCTGATGGTGTTGGTGGCGCGAATGGTTCATGAGCGGACCGTGCCCGTCATGACCGGAGCGGGGGCGCAGGTGCCGATGGTCAACCAGGTGAAGGAGTTTCTGCTGCGGAACCACGCACGCGAACTCTCCCTCGCCGAGATCGCCTGGCATGTGCGCAAGAGCGAGGAGCATATCGCGCGTGTCTTTCGAAGAGTCACCGGCCAGACGGTCTTCGACTACTTGCGCACCATCCGGCTCGAGAGTGCGAAGACCTTGCTGATCGATTCCGACAAGACCCTGACCGAGATCGCGCGTCTCACGGGTTTCGGTTCGCTTGCGCTATTTAGTCGAAATTTCACGCACTATGTCGGTCGCACCGCTTCGTCCTACCGGCAAGAACGAGCACGATTGGTGCAGTGGCGGCCGGTGTGACCCAGGCGGAAGATCTGGACGGCAGGTAGGTGGAATTGGCGAGGTTTCGAGGAGTGCGCGGCGGCAAGCGCGTGTCCTGCAAAAAGCTCCGGTTCAGAACAGGCTTGGTTAATGGTCTGAGAACTTTATGACACAGGCCAAAAACTACCCCATGTCTTCCCTCCAAACCCCTGCTAACTTCAACTGGCCGCTGGCCTATGGTCGAAGTAACGCCCGTCCTTGATGCAACGTGCCTCCACCTTGATTCCCATCACGCCGTGTAACAGGGCACCGAACAGCCAGATCTCCGCCGCGGCAATCGAATCCCGTATTTTCATCGGCGTTGAAGGCTTCCGATCAGGGCGGCGCGGTCCCCGCCGGATCGGTCGCAATGCTGGATCTCGGTGGCGTGGCGGATTTGGCCGAAGTGCGCGTGAATGGCACGATGCTCGGCGTGCTCTGGCAGCCCCCGTTCCGGGTCGACGTGACGCAGGCGCTGCGGGCGGGTGAGAACACCTTGGAGGTGCGGGTGGCCAACCGCTGGATCAATCGCATCATCGGCGATGAGTCTTTGCCGACGGAGCTCACGTATCAGCCACCGGGGAAAAACAAGTTCACCGATGGCAAGCTGGAGCAGTTGCCACCGTGGTTATACGATCGGTCGCGCCTGGGCGAGAAGCAGCGCGTAAGCTTCACGACGTGGAAACACTACACCGCAGATTCGCCGCTTACGCCGGCCGGGCTGCTCGGACCGGTGCGGCTGGAGTGGCGAGCGATCGCAGGGCCGTAGCGGCCGGCCGAAGGCGCAGCGCACAGCCTTGAGCCGAAACGTTGGCGGAAGAGGCCAGCGCGTGCCTCGTTGCAGCCTCTTCCCGGAGCCGACAAAAAGGGGCCTGCTGGCCAACCGCGTCGGTCTAACAACAAGCGAACCGCCCCGTCGATCGCCGCCCGGCCGCTCGTGTGGTGGCACTGGATCAACGGCAACGTGAGCAGCCATCGCCTGTTGCCGCTTCTCGATCGGTCTGCGATTTAACGGTTTCAATCTCGCCGCCGTTGCCCTCCGCGGACACCCACGCAAGTGTGCTCCTGTCGGTCCTCTTTTCCTGGAAGTGGACCAGCGCGCCCCAGCGCCACAAAAAACCACCCCAGTTATCCGGGCTTCACTCCATGATTGTCGGCCGCCCAAGGGTGGCCTCCTGCTCCCTGGTGTCACGAGGCTATCCGCGCAGACCCCCACCCCCTAACCCTCTTCGCGTATGCGAAGCGATCTACCGCTAATATGATTTTCCTATTTGCCGTCCTGACCCTGACCGCAGGCGATACCAAACTCACGGTGGATCCGGAACGTGCGCGCCTGAGCCTGGAGCATCGCGGCGCGGTGACGGCTGGTGCGCACCCCGACGGCGGCCTGCTCCTCGGCACGCCGGACCGCCTGCTGCCCGCATCGCTGGTCTCCCGTGGCTACGATCTGCAAGGCCGGCCGGTATTCGAGGCCGCCACTTCCGAGGGCCGCAAAGCGCGCGTGACCGTCTCACTTACTCCCCAGCAGGCCGATTTTTTGGTGCAGCCAGCGGAACCGATGTCCGTGCTGATGCGATTCGCCCCCGCCAGTCCCGGCTACGGGCTCGCCGATCACGCGGTTTCGAAGCGCCCGACCTTCGACACCGACATCACCGGCTATAGCAACGACAACTTCCTCGCGGGAGGCGGGATCACCCGGCTGGTCTCCAACTTCGTCATCTATCCCAAAAACCAATGGGCCTTTCTGGTCTGGGAGCCGGGCGCGAAGATCGTCCGCAGCACGGAGACCGAGTCCGCGCAGGGCTCGCGACACGTGGAGTCCAACGTGCGATTCACCGTGTTTACCGGAACTCCGCGTGAGATCTACCGCGGCTTTCTCGAATCGCGCAACCAGTACGGCTACCCGGTGATGAAGCCCAAGTACGAGTTCTTCGGCGTCGGGTGGGAGGCGTTCGGCGCGCTGGCATGGGACACCAATCACAAGACCGTCGCTGAAAACATCGACCGTTACCTCGCCGAGGGCTACCCGCTCTCGTGGATGGTGGTGGGATCGGGCTTCTGGCCCCGCCACGAGGCGCGCTTCCACGAGACCACGAGTTTCGGGATGTACGACCAGAACCTCTACCCCGACCCCGCCGGCTTCATCGCGCGGTTCAAGGCAAAGGGGCTGAAGTATTTCCAGGGGCTGCGCACGACGTTTGTGGTCGATGGTCCCTTCACTGAGGAGGGGCTGCGCCAGCGGTTCTTCGTCGAGGAGAACGGGCAGCCGAAGGTGTTCAAGTTCGACTGGCCCAAGACACCCACCTACCTTCTCGATTGGACGAAGCCCGGGGCCGTCGCCTGGTTCACCGACCTGGCGCGCAAGTGGACCGCCTGGGGCGTGGACGGTTACAAGGAGGACGTTTTCGGTTTCAAAAAGTACGAGTTGCGCGACGACAAACTCGATGCCGTGAACATCGCTCTCATGCGCGAAGGGCGCTACGTGATGGGGCGCAACGCCTACCTCGCGTCGCCCGCCGATCTTCACCGGATCAACGATTTCAACTACAACCAGCCGCAGGACCGCGGCCCGGTCAATGCGCTCGCGTATGCCTATTCCGGCTTTCCGCTCGTCTACCCGGACATCGTCGGCGGGACTTTTGGCGAGGGCCATTTCGACCTCAAGGTGACGTCGCGCATGCGGACCTACATGATGCGCAACGCCATGTGGGCGAGCCTGCATCCGTCCATGGGCATGGGCCAGGCGCCGTGGACTTTCGGCGACAAGAAACTGGAGACGGTGATGCTCGCCGCCGCCCGCCTGCACGATCGACTGCAACCGTTCTTCCATAGCCAGGCGGTGAAGTTCTTTTCGGACGGCTACCCATGGCCGATGACTCCTCTTCCGGTGGCGTTCCCCGACGATCCCTCCGTGCATGGTCGCGAGAACGACCGGGTGCGAGGTTATCAGTGGATGATCGGGGACTCTCTCCTGGCCGCGCCTCTCTACGGCAACGACTACGAGACCGCCACCGCCCGTGGTATTTACCTGCCCGCGGGCTCTTGGATCGAGTATGACTCCGGCCTCCGGCACGAAGGGCCGAAGCTGCTGCGGGACTATCCGATTCCTCCCGAGATGACGCCGCTGTTTGCCGGCGGCACGGGTATTGTCGTGGAGAAGAAGGACGGAGGGCTGGTCGCGCGCGTTTACCCGGTGTCCCCGCGGGCCGACTCGACCTTTGTCCATCCGGACGGGCAGTCCACTTCAGTGATCAGCGTCGATGTGGCGGACTGGAGCAAGGTCGCCGTCCAAACGACCGGCGGCAAACTCGTCCCTGGCCAGTGGGAGCGTCATGCTTACGAATTCACGATTCGCGCCGGAGAAAACTACGCACTCCGCTCAAGGCATTAAGGACAGGCGGCCCCTCTGAGGGCCATTCGTGCTAGCCAGCGCGTCGGATGAGTGCACCGCTGGTGCCGCCGCTTCCACCCAACGCCCGGGAAACAGCAGCATGCGCGGCAAGGGAGGCACGCCGGTTTCGTTGCCATTGAGCTGGCTGACGACGAGATCGACGGCGTTCGCGGCGATCATGTCGTAGGATAGATCGATTCCGCCGATCTCCGGCGCGGTCGGAGTCCAGTGCATCGTAACGATCGGCCGCTCGGGCCCAGTTGCCAGGTCCATGGTCCGCAGCTGTTCGACGATCGCCTGGGAACTCACCACGATGGCATCGGGCCGGCACCGCTTGAACCTCCGCGCAACCTCGCGACGGTCTGCCGGCAGTCCGATCCACAACCACTCGGCGGCCGCGGGGCGTTGAGGATGAAACACCGCAAACGCCGCCTCCCACGCCCGCCGCGCCCGCTCGTTCACCTCCGCTTCGAGGATGGCCATCGGTCGCCGATGCCCGGCCGCGGCAAGTTTTTCGAGCGCCAGGAGCATCGCGAGAAAATGGTGGTGTCCGGCGTGATGGAGTTCGGGAGTCCACCGCGCGCTGCCGATCACCGCGGGGGCAAAACGATCCCACTCGAGATCCAGCGTCACCTCGGACTCGTGCATGACGGGGGACAGGAGCACTCCAACGATCCCGCGCGACTTCATCACTTGGGACAAGCGCTGGTCCGTCATGCCGCGCTCGGCGGTCCAGAACTGCTCCAAACCGTAACCCAACGCCTCGGCTCGCGCCTTGGCCCCCAGGTAGACGCGCTGGAGAAACGGATCCGCCGCCGCCTCGGCCTTCGGCGTATGCACCCACACAAAGGCAATGCGCTCGCCTTTCCCGACCGGGCGGGAACTGCGGATGTGGGACATCAGCGAGGAAAAACGCGGATTCGGCCGGTAGCCCAAGGTGGCGGCGACTTCCTGTACTCGCCTCCGGGTCTCCGGGTGGATCCGCGGATCATTGCGCAGCGCATACGAGACCGTGGCCAGGCTGCAGTCGGCGGCGCGGGCAATTTGTTTCAAGGTGATCACTGCGCGGGAGATCGGTTCCGGTCAATGCACCCCGTCCGATGGCCGATGGCAATCCTTGGAAGTTAACAATCGCCCGCCCTTGCGGATCGGACTCGTGGAATAGCAGAAAGGAACGGAGCAAGCTCCGGGGATTGGATCCATCCGTAATTGAACGGTTTCAATATCACCACCGTTGCCCCCTCAGGTATTCACCCAATCGTGCTGCGGCCGGTCCTCTTGCCCTGGAAGTCGACCAGCGTACCCCTGCGCCATGAAAAAACCACCCCTGCTATCCGGGCATTCCCCCGGGATTAGCCGCCGCCCGCTGACGGCCCTTTTGCGGGTTGGCGTCGCGGGGCGATCAGCGCAGAGCCCCACTTCCTGCCCTTCTTCGCACTGCCGCCATGTCGGCTTTCGCTTCTTCGCAAACCGGCTGCGGACCTTGTCCCTCGCGACGCTGCTCGGTCTCGGCGGCGTCGGACTGGGGGCCGATTCGCCGGCGCGGCTGAACACTCAATTCCAGCCGGGCCTGCCGTGGCCCGATGCGCAGGGCGCGCACCTTAACGCGCACGGTTTCTGCGTCCTGGATTTCGGCGGCCGCCACTATTGGTACGGGGCGCACAAGATCGCGGGCAAGACCGAGGCCGAGAAAAACGAGGCCGGCGTGCGCTGCTACGTCAGCGACGATCTGCTCAACTGGCAGGATGCCGGGCTCGTGCTGGACGTGTTCGCTCCGAACGCCCACTCCGAGCTGTCCGAGGCCGCCATTCTCGACCGGCCCAAAGTGATCTATCACGCCGCCTCCAAGAAGTTCATCCTCTATTTCAAACTCTACCCGCCCAAGTCGCAGGGTGGAAAGTCCGGCGTCGATTTCGCCTATGTCGGAGTGGCGACGGCAACGCAGCCAACCGGTCCGTTTGTGTACCACGGCCGCTTTCAGGGCGGCGGCAGCCAGTTCGGCACGGGCGACTTCGCGATCTTCCCTGACGTGGATGGATCGATTTATCACCTCGGAGTGCGCAAGCCGGACAAGGCGTTTGTCTGCGGTCGATTGTCCGAGGACGGGTTGCAACCCGTTGGGGACTATGTGGAACTCGCCGGCATCACTCGCGCCACCGAGGCGCCCGCCCTCTTTCGTCGCGGCACCAAGATCTATCTCCTCGCTTCCGGCAGCTCCGGTTGGGCGCCCAATGCCGCCCGCCTGTTCGTCGCCGACCAGGTCACCGGCCCGTATCAGGATATCGGCAATCCGTGCCGCGGGATTAACCCACACAACAATCTCGGACCGGAAAAGACCTTCGGGGGGCAGAGCACGTTTGTGTATCCCGTCGCCGGCCGGCGCGACGCGTGGATCGCCATGTTCGACCTCAACCAACCGCAGGATCCCATAACCTCCGGTTACGTCTGGCTGCCGATCGAGTTCGAGGGCGACCGCCCGATCATCAGCTGGCGCGACCGGTGGGACCTGTCTGTGTTCCCGACCAAATAAGTCCGCTTCTTTACTCCCTCTTCCGCCTGCTCTTCGCCGCCCCCTGCGCAATACCATGCCTTCTCCCCGCACCACGCGCTTTCGCCGGAAATTCAATGAGCCGGTCTGCCTCGATCGGCCATTGGCTCCGTGCAAGACCAGCGCAGCGAAAGCTCCATAGACCCACTCCGATTTCAGAAACGTTCAGTTCAACACCCCGAAAAAATGCAAACCAACCCAGCCCTCCAATCCCCTCAGCCGCAAAGCCGGCTTGCCTCCGTCTTCCCCCGTTTAGCCCGCGGGCTCTTGATGCCCCTGTGCCTCCTTTTCGCGATGTGTTCGGGCCTCAGCGGGAGCGCCCAAACCTCCCCGTCCACCGGCCCAGCGACGATTCAAGGGCGAGTACTCAACGTCACGACCGGTGATTACCTGAACAACGCCCGCGTGTTCGTCGAGGGCACGACACTGCAGGCCTTCACCAATGAATTCGGCGAATTCCGGCTGGCGGGAGTGCCGGCCGGCATCGTCACCGTGCACGCATTTTTCACGGGCCTCCCGCCCCAATCGGCCCAACTCACCGTCGAGGCCGGACAGACCGCCACGCAGGACTTCGAGCTCCGTCACGCCGATTCGGGAGCGCCGGCGAAGGATCCGATCTTGCAGCTCCCCGCCTTCGCCGTCGCCGCCGTGAAGGAGACCAACGCCAGCTCGATCGCGGTCAACGAGCAGCGCTTCGCCGAGAATCTCAAGAACGTCGTCTCCGCGGACGAGTTTGGCGGCGTGACCGAGGGAAACATCGGGGAGTTTCTGAAGTTTATTCCCGGCCTGACGCTCGATTACGTGGGGGCCGAGGCGCGCACGGCTTCGGTACGTGGCCTGCCGCCCGCGCACACCCGGGTGAACATCGACGGCAATCAGGTCGCTAGCACCGGCGCGGGGACTTTCAACCGCCAGTTCGAATTCGACCAGCTCTCGATCAACAACGTGTCCCGCGTCGAGGTGACCAAGGCACCAACGCCCAATATGCCCGCTGACTCGATCGGCGGCTCGATCAACCTCGTGAGCAAAAGCGCGTTCGAGCGCTCGCGGCCACAGTTCAGCTACAAGGCTTACGTCAACATGCTCTCCCAGTCGATTCAGGATGTGGACTACATCTCGTTCGAAAAGACGCCCGGACCCGAGCGAAAGCCCACGCTAAAGCTGAAGCCCAACTTCGAGTTCAGCTACATCCGGCCCGTCACCAAGAATTTCGGCTTCACGCTCACCGGGATGAAGACGAGCATCTTCAACCGCCAGTACGTCTCCGTCCCACGCTGGAGTCCCACGAGCAACGCTGGCACGCCCGGCACCGTCGCAACGTTCGAAAGACCCGCGCTGACGAGCTATCGCTTCATCGACGGCCCGAAAGTCACCGACCGCCACTCGATCGGCGCAACCTTCGACTGGAGGATATCGCCGAACGATGTGTTGAGTGTGCGGGGTTCTTGGAACGAGTTCGATGCCGTGTTCCGCAATCAAATTTACGACTCCGCGACCAACGTGCCGGCGACGTTCGGACCCGACTTCACCCAGAGCGGCAACAGCTCCGCGACGTTCGCCTCGAACGCGCATTCGGTGAGCATGCGCCGGGCGCTGCGCCGCACCTACGTCATCAGCGCCCAGCATCGCCACAACGGTCCCGTCTGGAAATTCGATGCCTCGGCCTCCTACTCCAATTCCCGCGCGTATTTCCGTGACATGGACGAAGGTTGGTTCGCCACCACCCAGCTCAGTCGCCCCGGCCTCAAGGTGCGTTACAATGGTATCCGCGATTCGATTCCCGGGTTGATCTCCGCCACGACGACCGCCGGTGCCCCGGTCGACATTCGCTCCCTGGGCAGTTACAACCTGACGCTGGTGAACACGCAGCCGGTTGATTCGATCAACACGAACAAGAACGCCAACGCCAGCCTCAGCCGGTACTTCAACATCGGCGTGCCGGTGCAGGTCAAGGCCGGCTTAGACTACCGCAGCATCACCTCCTTCGCCGACCGGCCGAGCCGGCAGTGGACGTTCCTGGGGCCGGATCGGATCGCCAACAACACCGACAATTCCGCCGCAAACTACGATCTCGTCGACCCGTATGCCGGCACCGTCAACGCCCCTTACGGTCTGGGTGGCTTTCAATATGTAAGTCCGATCAAGGCCTTCGATCTCTTCGTCAACCGTCCCGAATACTTCCTGCATGATGCTGTCTTTCAAGTGCAACAAAAGGCGCTGAACTCCCGCGTCATCACCGAAGAGATCAGCTCCGCCTATCTCCGCTTCGACCTGCGGCTGTTGGATAACCGGCTCTGGGTCGTCGCCGGAGCGCGCTACGAGCGCACGCACGACGAAGGCTCCGGTCCGATCAATGATCTTGGGCGCACGTTTCAACGTGACGCCGCCGGCAATCTCATCCGCAACTCCTCCGGCCAGCCGGTCAAGATCGTGGGCGATGCCGTAACACTCGCCAAGCTGCAGTACGTGGAACGTGGGGCGAAAATCGAAAAGGAGTACGGCGATCTCTACCCCAGCGTGAATCTGACCTTCAATCTCACGCCGGATATCGTCGCCCGGGCCAGCTACGCCGAGACCCTCTCGCGACCGAACTTCAATTTCATCATCCCCGGAACGACGCTGCCAGATCCCAGCACGACCTCCCGCGTCATTTCGATTAACAACGTCGAGTTGAACCCCTGGACCGCCCGGAACTACGATCTCGCGATTTCATACTACCCGAAGGGCGGCGGGGAACTGTCGGTCGGAGTGTTCCGGAAAGACATCAAGGACTTCTTCAGATCCACTGACATCGACGTGACGCCGGAACTGTTGGGTTTTTACGGCATCGATCCGACATTCGCGACCGGCGGCTACGTCCTCCGCTCGCAGCAGAATATTAAGGGCACCACCCGGATTGACGGCTTCGAATTCAGTTACCGGCAGCCGCTGAAGTTCCTGCCAGCTTGGGCGCGCGGGGTGAATGTGCGGTACAACATCACCAAGCTGAACCTGTCCGACGATGCGCAGTCAGACTTCGACGGCTTCATCCCCGTCAGCCAGAATTGGGGCATCAGCCTCGACCGGGAGAAGTTCAACGTCCGGCTCAACTGGAACTCCCGCGGACGCCAGAATCGAGCCCTGATCACCGGCGTCGCCGAGCCCGGCACTCGGGAGTATATCAAGGCCCGCCTTTCGCTCGATGTGGAGGCGGAGTATCGGCTCACAAAGAACCTCGGCCTCTTCGTCGGCGCGCGGAATATCACCCGGGAACCGGAGATCCTCCAACGGTTCGGTCCCACCACACCGGACTACGCGCGCACCTTCCAGCGCGCCGACTTCGGCTCCACGATCGCCGTCGGCGTGAAGGGCACCTTCTAGTCCGGATTTTTCCCAACGCGCCAACCCCGACCGAATGTGTAGCCGCGCTTGAACGCAGTGAAAGCGTGGCCGAACGGGCGACCACGTTGTCGCTTCGCTCCAACGCGGCTACACCAGGGGAAAATCGTCACCCAACGGTGCGATTCCGATCGATTTGAATACACGCACGAAGAATCTCCTCACCGGAAAATCCGTCCGCCCGATGGACGGAGTCCGGTGCTGATCATCGAAGACTCCCCTGCCGCAAAATCATGACCCTGAATCCCATTCGAATGCTAAGGGCGCTGCTCGCGGCGTCGGTGCTCAGCTCGGCTTCCGCCCAACCGATTGCCAACGACCGCTACACCCTTGAACCCACGGCCGACGGCGCCGTGCAGATCACGGCCAAGGCGGCCGGCACCTGGACGTTCCGCGGCGACTTCACCGTACTCGTCGCCAAGGCGGATCCGAAACCGGCAATGCGGCCGGCAAACATCCCCCGAACCCTGCACAACATCGCCACGTGGCAGACGGCCGCTCCGCGCGCCGGGACCGATTTGAAGCAGACGAAACGATCCGACGCGCAAGTGGGCGACGGTTTCGACGACCGCATCCTCGATGGCAAGACCGACCTGCGGACGGCCGATCTCTTCGCGGCCGCACCGGTCACCCACGTGAAGGCAACGGGCGTTCAGCACCAGGGCGACGCCCTTGAGTTCACTCTCGCCCCGCAGGATGCGTTTGCCCTGACCGCCCGCCTCACCCTGCCGCCCGGCGACGCCGAGCCCGTGCTCACGTTCACGCTCACACCCCGAACTGACGCGTGGTTCTCCGTCGGATACACCGGCGCGCCCGCCTATCCGCTCGAGACGCTCGCCGAGGTGTGGCAGCCTTTCATCTGGCAGGGAAAACGTTTCCCGACCCAGTCGATCCTCACGTCAGCCTACCAGTGCTCGCTGCCCGCGACCTTCGTGCGCAAGGGCGACGTCACCCTCGGCGTGGTGGTCGACGCCGGGGAGTTCCCTTTCTCCCCGTTGCCGCTGTTCGAAAACAGCCGCTTCGGCGTGGCGCTGCGCAACCCGGTTGGCGAGGCTCAGCCGATGGTTTTCGCGCCGATGCTCGGCGGCACGGAGTCGAAACGCACGCGCGGCCAGCCCTTCACGTTCAAACTCCGCCTCTTCGCCGGCACCGGCGACACCACCCAGGCCTTTGAGGACGTCGCGCGCCGGCTCTACGGCTTTCGCGACTATCGCCGCAACGCCATCAGCTCGCTCAATGAGACGCTCGACAATATGATCGACTACGGGATGAGCCACTACAGCTGGTTCATCGACGAGCTGAAGGGCTGCTCCTACTCGACCGACGTCCCCGGCGCGGTGAAGAACGTCAGCTCGCTCAACCCGCTCAACCTCGCCCTCATCGCCGACGATGAGGAGATCTTCAATAAACGCGCGTACCCAATCATGGAGTACATGCTCTCGCGCGAGAAATTCCTCTTCAGCCTCGACCCCAAGCAGAAGGGCCAGAGCCCCTCGCGTCTCCTCCTCGGGCCCAGCGCCCCTGTGAGCGAGCTCGCCACGCTCTACGGCATCACTCATGGCGCCTCACCCGTGCTGGGGCATCTGGCCAAACAGATGCTCGGACGCGACCGCATCCTCAATCTCGACGATGTCACCGAAGGCGGCAGCTGGCAGAACCAGCTGAGCGTGGCCCTCGTCACGGGCGACGCCAGTCTGCTGGCCGCCGCCCGTCGCGGTGCCGACGCCTATCTGGCGCAGCGCGTTGACCAGCCGCCCACCGGGTTCGACGACGGTGGCATGTTGTTCTTGATCGGATTCGCGCCCAAGTGGATCGACCTCTTCCGACTCTACGAGGCGACCGGCGAATCCCGCTACCTTGCTGCCGCCCGCCAGGGCGCCCGCCAGTACACTCAGTACACCTGGATGGCGCCGCGCATTCCCGACGAGGAAGTGACGGTCAATCCCGGTGGGCAGGCGCCGGTCTATTGGTATCTCAAGCGCTTCCCGCCGATGCGCGCCCCGGAGGAGCGCGTGCCGGCCTGGCGCGTCTCCGAGATGGGCCTCACCCCGGAATCCTCCGGCACGATGTCGGGCCACCGCGCCATCTTCATGGCGAACTACGCCCCATGGATGTTGCGCATCGCGGCGCTCACCGGCGACCAAATGCTGCACGACGTCGCACGTTCCGCCATCGTCGGTCGCTATCGGAATTTCCCCGGCTACCACATGAACACCGCGCGCACCACGATCTACGAGCGCGCCGACTACCCGCTGCGCGACCACAAGGAGCTCAGCGTGAATTCATTCCACTACAATCACATCTGGCCCCACATGAGCATTCTCGTCGATTTTCTCGTCACGGATGCCTTTGCGCGTTCCGGCGGAAAGATCGACTTCCCCGCGCACTTCATCGAGGGCTACGCGTACCTGCAGAGCAAATTCTACGGTGACCGACCCGGGAAGTTCTACGACCGCGATGACGCCGTGCTTTGGCTGCCGCGCCGGCTCATCCAGAGCGGCTCGGTGGAAATCAACACGCTCGTGGCCCGCGGCCGCAGCGGACTCTACCTCGCGTTCACCAATCAGTCGCCGCAGCCCGTCACCACCGAAATCACCCTCAGCGCCAAGGTGCTCCCGCAGCTCTCTGCGCGGACATATCGCACCCGCGTGTTGGCCGGTGGCGCGGATGCGTCTGAGCTGCGCGACGGTCGCCTGACTGTCACCGTTCCGCCAATGGGTCTGACCGCGATCGAAGTTGAGGGCCTTACCGTCACCCCGAAATTTCAGGACCGCCTCGTCGGCGCCCGTGCCACGGATGCGTGGCGCCGGGACTACCTCGAGCTGCCGTTCGGCGGCACCCGCGCGATGATCCTCAACTTCGGCCCCGCCGCTACCACGGCGTACGTCTACCTGCAGGCCGACGAGAGCAAGTTCAAGGCAGTCACCCTCAACTACACCCTCGCCGGCCGCCGGGTGTCGCTAACCGACGCGACGTTTCCGTTCGAGTTCACCGTGCCAGTTCCCGCCGGCGCGGACACCTTCGAATTCGAGGTGGGGGGCGTGACGCCTTCCGGGGACAAACAAGCTTCCGGCCCCGCCGTTTTGCAGCGATGACGCGGCACTGGTCCAACTCGGTGAACGATTTCATCAACCCGCGGCTTGTGGCGGCGGCGGCGCACGGCGACGTTCAGCGCGGCCTCCCACCTCCCAGCTTCATCTCCACCTAAGACTGCATGCCCCGCCTCCCTCATCTTCGCTGGTGGATCGCGACGCTCCTCGTGGGCGCCGCCGTGCTCAACTATGTGGATCGCCAGACCTTGTCTGCGCTCGCTCCGACCATCCAGACTGACCTCAAGATGGACGACCGCGCGTACGCCAATGTCGTCAATCTCTTCCTCGTCGCGTACACGATCGCCTACCTGTTCTCCGGCCGGATCGCCGATCTCATGGGCACGCGCGTAAGCATGGTGCTTTTTGTCGTCTGGTGGTCGGCGGCCAATATGGTCACCGCGGCCGCGCAGGGGGTGCAGTCATTGGGCGTCTATCGTTTTCTGCTCGGTTTGGGCGAAGCCGGCGTCTGGCCCGCGGCATCGAAAGCAGTCTCGGAGTGGTTTCCGGCGCGGGAACGCGCCCTGGCCATCGGCCTCTACACGATGGGAGCGACGCTTGGCGCTACGCTCGCACCCTATATCGTGATTCCGCTGGCCACCCACGCCTGGGGCCAGACCCTGCCTGGCGTCGCCGAGTTTCTCGGCCAGGGCGCGGGTTGGCGCATCGCCTTCATCCTCACCGGCGCCGCCGGCCTCGTTTGGCTCATACCGTGGCTCTGGATGTATCGCTCGCCCAAGGACAGCAAACTCATCACCAGTGGCGAACGCGAGATGCTGGAAAAATCCGCGGCGGCCGAGAGCCCGGCCGGTTCCAGCGAAAAGCCGTGGACGTGGAGGCAAGTTTTCACCTTTCGCGGCACCTGGCTGCTCCTGGTGGGGCGTCTCATCACCGACCCTGTGTGGTACTTCTATCAGTTCTGGTTCCCCAAGTACCTCAGCGCCGATCGGCATCTCTCGCAGGATCAATTGAAGATCACCTGGATCGTCTACGCCGCCGCCGGCGTCGGCAGCCTGCTCGGCGGATGGCTCTCTGGGCAATTGATCAAGCGCGGCACCGCGCCCGCTGCCAGCCGCCTGTGGGTGATGCTCGGCTGCGCCGCCATCATGCCGCTGTCGCCGTTTATCGCGCAGGCCGCCGGCCTCAATCTGGCCATCGCTCTCGCGGTCTGCACCGTCATCGCCGCGCTGGCGTGGTTGATCAACCTCAGTTCCATCGTCGTCGATATCGTGCCCAAGCACTCCCTCGGCACGGTCTTCAGCGTCGTCGCCACCGGCAGCACGATCGGCGGTATCATCATGAACCTGATTGTCGCCACCATGGTCTCCGGTCCCTCGACCAAGGCAGCCGGCTTCCTGGATCAGGCCATTAAATCCGTCGCCAGCGGCCTGCTCGAACTGGTGCAGGGCCAGGGCTACGCCCAGTGGTTCTGGATCATGGCCGCGCTCCACCCGATCGCGTGGCTGATGCTCTACTTCTGCGGGGTGCACCGTAAAACCACCGTGGCGCCCGCCTGACCACGGTTCTGCAGCACCCTCCCCGGATCAAGCCTGCGCACGAAAGAAGCGTCCACCCTTCGACCCTCATGGCCGCCGCAGTCACCCTCACCCGCGAGTCCGTCACGCTGCCGACCTACCTGCCGGCCGCGCCCGACCGCAATCCGATGTTCCTTGAGTCCCGCGTCTACCAGGGATCCAGCGGACGGGTCTATCCGCTCCGATTCTACGATCGCATCGCCGAACAGCCCGTTCCGTACGATTGGGACGCCGTTTACCTCGAGAACGAGTTCCTGCGCGTGATGATTCTTCCCCAACTGGGCGGCCGCATCCACCGGATGCTCGACAAGACCAACCACTACGACGCGATCTACTTTCAGCCCGTCATCAAGCCGGCTTTGGTCGGACTCGCCGGTCCCTGGGCCAGCGGGGGCATCGAGTTCAACTGGCCGCAGCATCACCGTCCGTCGACCTTCATGCCCGCCGACGTCTGCGTCGATTCGCATCCCGATGGCGCCATTACGGTCTGGCTAGGGGAACACGACCCGATGGCGCGCATGAAGGGCATGCACGGAGTCTGCCTCCACCCCGGCCGCGCCGTGGTTGAGCTGAAGGTGCGCATCTACAACCGCACCGATGATGTGCAGACATTCCTCTGGTGGGCCAATGCCGCCACCCGCGTCCACGAACATTACCAGAGTTTCTTCCCACCCGACGCCACCTTGGTCGCCGACCACGCCAAGCGCGCCATGAGCACGTATCCGCTCTGCTCGGGCCGATACTACGGAGTCGAGTACGCCGCTCGCGCCCGAAACGGGGTTCCGGTCGCCGAACGCCCCCGCCAATACCAGCCGTCCGGCGGCTACCCGGCAAACGATCTGAGCTGGTATGCCAACATCCCTGTGCCCACGTCCTACATGGCCATGGACTCCCGCGAGGATTTCTGCGGCGGCTACGACCACCGCGCCCAAGCCGGTCTCGTCCACCTCGCCAACCACCACATTGCCCCCGGCAAAAAGCAATGGACATGGGGCAACCATGAGTTCGGCTATGCTTGGGACCGCAACCTCACCGACGCCGACGAACACGGCGAACACCGACCCTACATCGAGCTCATGGCGGGGGTCTTCACCGACAACCAGCCCGACTTTTCCTTTCTCCAGCCCGGCGAAACCAGAACGTGGAGCCACCATTGGTATCCGATCCAGCAGATTGGCCCCGCCCAGCACGCCAACCTCCACGCCGCGGTCAGCCTGGCCGTCACCGACCACTCCGCCCGCCTAGGCGTCGCGTTCACTGCCACCCAACCCGCCGCCACCGTCACGCTCCGCCGGGGGCAACGGATCCTCGCGCACGTCTGCCGCGATCTCTCCCCGGCCGCGCCCCTGGTCGAAACCGTGGCGCTTCCGCGCGGTGCAACCTTGCATCAACTCTGCCTCGAAGCCAGAGCTGCCGACGGCACGGTCCTCATCCGCCACCAGCCACGTCCCGGAGCGAGTCGCAAGGCCGCGGACCTCGCCACCGCCAGCGAACCACCGCTGCCCGAAGCGGTCGGCGGCGCCGACGAACTGTTCCTCATCGGCCTGCACCTCGAGCAATACCGCCACGCCACGCGCCCCCCGGAGGCCTATTGGCAGGAGGCTCTCCGCCGCGACGACGGCGACTCCCGTTGCCATCTCGCGCTCGGTCGCTGGCACCTTCGCCGAGGGGAGTTTGGCCCCGCCGAATCACACCTGCGCGCGAGCCTCGCCCGGCTCACCCGTCGCAATCCCAACCCTGCCGACGGCGAGGCCTTTTATCAACTCGGCCGCTGCCTTGTGCTTCAGGCTGGCGGCGCAACGACCGCCGAAACTCGGCAGGCGAAGCTCTCGGATGCCTATGCGGCGTTCTACAAGGCCACCTGGAACCACGCGTGGCAGGCGGCCGGTTTCCACGCCCTCGCTGAGCTCGACTGTCGCCGTCTCGACTGGACGGCCGCGCTCGACCACCTCGAACGCGCCCTGCGGGTCAATACGGACAACCTTCGCGCCCGCAACCTCCGCGCCCTTGCCCTCCGTCGCCTGGGGCGTGAGGCCGAAGCCGCCGAGACGATTCGCGGCACGCTCGCCCTCGACCCGCTCGATCATTGGGGCCGGCTCCTCGCCAACCAACCCTTCAGCGGCGACACCCAGGTCCGGCTCGACCTTGCCCTCGACTTCGCCCGCGCCGGCTTCTTCGACGAGGCGGAAAGGCTGCTCGCAGCCGCCACTCCCGAACCGCTTTCCGGTACCGCTCCACTTGTCGCGTACTACCGCGCCTGGCTTTCCCAACTGGGGGGTGAAAAGCCCGACGCCATTCGCGCCCACCTTCGCGCCGGCGCGCGCACTCCCGGCGACTACTGCTTCCCGGCCCGCCTCGAGGAACAGGCCATCCTCCGCCACGCTCTGGCCGTCAATCCCCGCGATTCCCGCGCTCACGCCGCCCTCGGTCACTGGCTCTACGACCGTCGCCGCCACCGCGAGGCCATCACTCACTGGAAAAGCGCCGTTCGACTCGCACCCCGCGACGCCGTCGTCTGGCGCTGCCTCGGCCTCGGCTACATCAACATCCTCGGGAAACCCGCCGCCGCCCGACGCGCGTATGCGGCCGCCCGCCGCGCTGCGCCCCGCGACGCTCGCCTCCTCTACGAGGCGGATCAGCTCGCCAAGCGTCTCGGCATCTCCTCGGCGCTCCGCCGGCGCGAACTCCTGCGCCACCCTGCGCTCGTCGCCGCCCGCGACGACCTTTCCCTCGAACTCTGCGCCCTTCACAATCAGCTCGGTCAACCTGCCCTGGCCCTGCCGATCATTTCCACGCGTCGCTTTCAACCATGGGAGGGTGGCGAAGGCCAGGCCCTCGGGCAACATACGCGCACTCGCCTCCTACTGGGCCGCGCAGCCCTCGCCGACGGCGATGCCGCCACGGCCCGGGCCGAATTTTCCCTCGCCCTCACCGCGCCGGAACACCTCGGCGAGGCCCGCCACCTCCTCGCCAACCAGAGCGAGATCCACTTCTGGCTGGGCGAAGCCTGTGCCGCCTCCGGCGACCACCCCGCGGCCCGGACCCACTGGCACTCCGCCGCCAGTTTTCGGGGCGATTTTCAGGCAATGAGCGTGCGCGATTTCTCCGAGTTGACCTACTACACCGCGCTCGCCCAACGCCGACTTGGTCAAACCGCCCGGGCCGAACGACTGCTTCACTCGCTGCTGGCTCACGCTCGCCGCCTGGCGGCGGCGCCCGCGACCATCGACTACTTCGCCACGTCGCTGCCGACCATGCTCCTCTTCTCCGACGACCTACCGCGGCGCCAGCGTACTACCGCGCTCTTTCTCGAAGCCCAGGCTCGTTTCGGCCTTGGCGAGCGCCCCGTCGCCCGACGTCTCCTCCGTCAAGTCCTCACCCGCGATCCCGGCCACGCTCCCGCCGCCGATTTCCCCTCCGCCGAGCATTAATCTTTCCTTTATTCCGCCGTGCACCTCGCTCCTCCTTCCTCCTCCCGTGAACTGCGCTCCGTCCGCCACGACGCCGATTTGGTAATCGTCGGCGGTGGCCTCGGCGGCACGTGCTGCGCGCTCACGGCGGCGCGCGCCGGCCTCAAGGTCGTGCTCGTGCAGGACCGGCCCGTGCTGGGCGGCAACGCTTCCAGCGAGGTGCGCCTGTGGATCCTGGGCGCCACTTCCCACATGGGGAACAACAACCGCTGGGCGCGCGAGGGCGGCGTGATCGACGAATTGCTGGTCGAAAACATGTACCGCAACCCTGAGGGTAACCCGCTCTTCGTCGACGCGCTGCTGCTCGAGATGGTCACGGCGGAGAAGAACATCACGCTGCTGCTCAACACCGCCGTCCACGACGTCACGAAGCGCGACCCGGACACCATCGCGAGCGTGCGCGCATTCTGTTCGCAAAACTCCACGGCCTACGAACTGCACGCCCCGCTCTTCTGCGACGCTTCGGGCGACGGCCTCGTGGGTTTCATGGCGGGCGCCGCTTTCCGCATGGGTGCGGAGTCGCGCGAAGAGTTCGGCGAGGGTTTTGCGCCCTCCAAAGAGTACGGCGAACTCCTCGGCCACTCTCTGTATTTCTATTCCAAGGACACCGGCCGGCCCGTGACCTTCACCCCGCCGAGCTTCGCCCTGACCGACATCACCAAGATCCCGCGCTGGCGGCAGTTCAAGGCGGGCGAGTTCGGCTGCAAGCTCTGGTGGCTCGAATACGGCGGGCGCCTCGACACCGTGCACGACACCGAGGGGATCAAGTGGGAACTTTGGAAGGTCGCTTATGGCGTTTGGAATCACATCAAGAACAGCGGCCAGTTCCCCGAGGCCGCCAACCTCACGCTGGAGTGGATCGGCCACATTCCGGGCAAGCGCGAGAGCCGCCGCTTCGAAGGCGACTACATTCTGCGCCAGCAGGACATCGTCGAGCAGCGCGCACATCCCGACGCCGTGGCGTTCGGCGGCTGGTCGATCGACCTCCACCCGGGTGACGGCGTATTTTCGGAGAAACCCGGCTGCAATCAGTGGCACTCCAAGGGCGTTTACCAGATTCCGTACCGCTGTCTCTACAGCCGCAATATCACCAATCTCTTCCTCGCCGGTCGCGTCATCAGCGCCTCGCATGTCGCCTTCGCGTCCAGCCGCGTCATGGCCACGTGTGCGCACGCGGGCCAGGCTGTCGGCCTCGCCGCCGCGCTTTGCCGTCGCGACACGCTCCTGCCGCGCGCGCTCACGGCGCCTGCGCCCCTCGCCGAACTGCAGCGCGCCCTCCTGCGCACCGGCCAGCACATCCCCGGTTTCTCCCTGGCCGGCGACTCCGCCGATCTCGCCCAGCGCGCCACGCTCTCCGCCTCCAGCGAATACCAGCTCGCCACGCTCCCGGCCGACGGCCCCGCCGTCTCCCTGGCCGACGGCTGGGCGATGATGCTCCCCGTCACCGCCGGCACCAAGCTCGACCTCGCGGTCTTTGCCGATGTCGCCGCCGCCGCCGAGCTGCGGGTCGAGCTGCGCCAAAGCAGCCGGTCCGACAACCACACGCCCGACGTCACGCTCGAAACCAAGACGCTCCCCCTCGCCGCCGGCGACGGCCAGGAGGTCGCGGTGTCCTTCACCCACACGTTTGCCGACACCCGCTACGCCTTTGTTTGTTTCTTTGGTGGACCCGCCATCCGCCTCCGCACGAGCGAGCAGCGGCTCACGGGCGTGCTTTCGCTCTGCCACATGGTGAACCTCGCCGTGGCGAAATCGGCGGTGCAGACGCCGCCGCCCGATATCGGCGTCGATACCTTTGAGTTCTGGCAACCGCAGCGCCGCCCCGCCGGCCGCAACCTTGCCCTGCGCCTCGCGCGCCCGCTCGCGGCCTTCGGCGCCGCCAACGTCGTCAACGGCGTCGCGCGCCCCACCAACGCGCCCAACGCCTGGCTCGCCTCCCTCGCCGACCCCGCGCCTGCACTCACCCTGCGTTGGGCCGAGCCGCAGACGATTGCGCGGATCGAGCTCATGTTCGATCCAGACTTCGATCACCCCATGGAGTCGGTCCTCATGGGGCACCCCGAGCGCCGCATGCCGTTTTGCGTGGAGCGTTACCGCGTGCTTGACGAAAGCGGCCACGTGCTCGCCACCTGCACGGAGAATCATCAGGCCCGCAACGTCATCGTGCTCGCCTCGCCCGTCACGACCCGCGCCCTCCGGCTCGAACTCGCCGCCCCCGCCGCTCACGTCCCCGCCGCCCTGTTCGAAGTGCGGTGCTACGCGTAGCCCGCCTGCATCACACTCAAGCTGGTTTTCTCCCCCGTTCTAGTCTTCGACGCTTCTCACTCGTCCGTTACAACATCAGCGAAAACGACAGCGGAAACCTCATCCGCTTTTCCGGCGTGCCCACGAACACACAAATCTACAACAACACCTTTTACGCCAAGCCCACGATGGACAACCGCCGTGTTCCCGGCGACCCGCCGCGCATCCTTTACCACAAGGACTGGCAGGGATGGTCCGACGGCGTGGAATTCACGAACAACATCATCTACAACGATTGCCCGCAGGCCGTTTATGAGTTCGGCCAGAGCCGGAACAATAGATGGTCGCACAATCTGTTTTTCGGCCACCACCCCGCCAGCGAACCGGGCGATGCCGCCAAGGTCACCGCCGATCCGCTTTTCGCTGGCAACCCCGGCACTGCCGACCGCGGTCGGGGGTCCGCCATCGCGGTTTATTACTGGAAGGAAACCGGATTTTGCTGGGGTTGGGTCGGGTGGGGGTTAGGGGGAGGGGCGGAGGAAAAACCAAGGCGGCCCCCTTAGCCCCCCACACCGAAAAGAGGCTTTTCGCGACGGGTGACGGCAGTCCTCGCGGAGCGACGAGATGCGCCCGCCGAAAATGGGCCGGAATGACCTGACCCCGAAATTTTGAGCCGCCTTGGGTGTTAGTCTGGGCCACCAGAAAGGACCCAGACCATGAAAGGCAAACGACATACGACTGAGGATAAGATCCGCATTT
>Ga0194119_10002090_pt1 | contig 34850 bp, 31 predicted proteins | sample TA2MahC100mmetaG_FD_148620 | JGI IMG/M metagenome (GOLD analysis project Ga0194119, IMG submission 148620) | Freshwater microbial communities from Lake Tanganyika, Tanzania - TA2015018 Mahale Deep Cast 100m | ecosystem: Environmental > Aquatic > Freshwater > Lake | place: Tanzania: Lake...
CGAAGAGAACGCCGTCGCGCCGGCGATGTGCAAAAAGTTACACACAACGGCAAACAATTGCCCGATGCCGCCGCCGTTCACGACAGGCTGTGGAAAACACTCGAATCCGGCGTGAATAATTAAAGGGAATAATTATCCTATCAGACATCTGTTTAATTTTTTTATTTTTATTGGACTATTAATTTTACGGGCAGCTTGCAGGGGCAGGTCCGTTACCGGCAACCATTAAATAATCAATGTTGGCCAGTCCATAACTGCTGGTTGCTTCCAGGCGTATCGCATTAACGCCGGCACTGAAACTCACCTCTGCGGAAACCTCAGTCCAGGTTGTCCAGTTTGCGGTATTTGGAAAACTGATATTCAACAGGACTGTCGAGCCATTGACAATCAGATTAGCCGGCCGGCTGCCCGATCCGTTGGAATATCTCCAGGTCAATATATAAGTCCCAGCCGCAGGAATGTTCACGCTCCAGTTAATCCCGTTGCCGACAGCATTGTATGTATTCACATATCCCATCCCGGTAAAGCCGGCGTTATTACTGTCGATGGTGCCGTCATACGTGCAGAAACCCGCCGTGCTTTCCTGAATAATCAGGTCGGAGCTGGGCGTCGCGGATACTTCTCTTGAATAGGCCGACTCATTGAAAGATATATCGGCTGCCGTAACAACATAATAATACGTTGTTCCATTGACCACACCAGTATCGGTATAATTCGAAGTGGTTAACAGGGAGGAATTCTGTTTTACATAACCGGTACCTGAAGTCGTTGAACGATAAACATTATACCCGCCTAAATCGTTTTCACTGTTATCCGTCCAGTCCAGTATCACGGCTTGATCGTCGAGGTTTACCAGAATTCCGGTCGGCGCCGAAGGCACAATCGTATCTGGTCCTGTCCAGTTGGCCGCCATCGCAGAAAATTCAACATAGTTGACAGTGCAATCTTCATTTAAATCCAGCGCAGCCGTCTGGGTGCAATTATCGACTAACCAGAAATCCAGGAAATACATCAAGTCATTGATATTGACAAACATGTCATGATTAAAATCGCCGTACATCTTCAGAAATCGAATCTGAGGCAGCGGGGCCGCGGCCATGCCGTCTCCAAGATAAAAACTGGTATGCGGCGGCTGATTGTATGCTACATTCTGCCAGGCAATTGAACAGCGATACTGCGGATCATGCATCAGCGTATATAAACGATGTGTTGTTACAGTTGTCGTCGTATAGATACGCAGACTTGTATCGTCCAAGGTCCGGAAAATCACTTCTTCCCGCCAGTCCCCCAGAATATCGCCGCTCAAACAGGGAGTGGCCTTAGTGCCGCCAGTCGAGGCAGCGCCGTCGGCCGTCAAAAGACGTGTGTCGCCGCTTAGCGTATATTTGCTAATTCTGTTGCTGTCAACAATTTCACGGATAAGATCACCATCCCACCAGGCCAGAAAATTGGTAAAACCTGGTTTAGGGCCGATATCGCTGCCGTAACGGTTGCGCGCCACAATCGTGTTGCCGGACCACATCTCAGCGCCGGGATTTCCCGCATAAATATCATCCGCACAGCCTCGCCCTACATCTCCCGGCGTCATACTCCAGATGATTGCGCCTGTCCTGGCATCCCGAAAACTACTGCCAATGGCAGTATCACCTGCCCGTTCATGAATACCAAATACTTCCAGCCCCGGCCGGCTGGGGTCAAAATCGCCCAGATGCATCGCGTCGCCATGCCCAAGATTTGAGTTATAAAGCGGCGCTCCATTATCATCAAACGCACAGGAACCATAAACGATTTCATCTTTGCCGTCATTGTCCACATCGCCGACACTGAGATTATGATTGCCCTGCCCCTCATAACTGGGATAACCGTTTTTGGTGTCAAAGACCCAGCGCTGAGTCAATTGACCGTCGCGCCAGTCCCAGGCCGCCAGCACCATCCGCGTGTAATACCCGCGACACATGACAAGACTGGGCTTTATGCCATCCAGATAGGCAACACAGGCCAGAAACCGGTCCACACGGTTGCCGTAACTGTCACCCCAGTCGCTGACAGTCCCTCGAGGCGGATTATAATAAGTCGTCACCATTGCCGCGCCGGTCTGACCATTAAAAATCGTCAGATACTCCGGCCCCGACAAAATATAACCGCTTGAGTTGCGATAATCAGCCGTTGGATTATGACCACTCATAATAACATAATTGCCTTGACCGTCAACCGTTCCCGGAGCGGTTTTGCAGGCTACCTCCGCGATTCCATCACTGTCCAAATCATAAACCATAAATTGCGTATAATGGGCACCGGCACGGATATTAATACCTAAATTAATCCGCCACAGGAATGTACCATCGAGTTTATAAGCATCCAGGTAATTGTTTCCCGTATAACCGGATTGTGAATTGTCTTTGGCATTGGAAGGATCCCATTTGACAATAATTTCATATTCTCCGTCGCCGTCAAGATCGCCGACACTGCAATCGCTGGGATTGTAAGTACAAGTTATACCGTCCGGTGTCGTCACCCCTGCCGGAACCTGCAGCGGAACCGTCAGATAATTTGTACTCCAAACAACGGCTGTTTTTGATAAGGCGCCTTCCACGCCGTTAATCACCGCGCTGACAGCATAAGCACCATCAGTCGTGATGAAATGTTCATAATTGGTCGAAGTGGTAATCGCAGACGAAGTGATGCGTGTCCCGTTGCAATAAACATGATAGCCGATATTCTGCCCCCACTCCGTACCCAGCATCCGCCAACTGACAAACACGGAGCTGCTGCTGGTTCGCACCGCCACCACTCCCCGGTCAAGATATTCCATATACCGCACACCGGCAGATGCAAAATCCGCAAAAATCGCGGATAACAAAATCGACAAAAACAGACGCTTCAAAACGGCCAAATTCTTCATTCTTGTCTCACCCTCAATAGAGGATATTTCGCCTCCCCAAAACACAGATTCGTGCTCTATACTACATTCTCACCCTATTAAATATTCTAAGAATAATGAAAGGGGTCAGGTAAATTATTTACCATCAGATTGGAATAAAGCCCATAATTAGACCAGATTGTAAATTCACGAATCGGATCTTGCAGGCTGATGTTTTGAACTTCATAGACCGCTTTCCATCGTCCCAGTCCTAAATTCTCCAAACAGAACAAAAGTATTGTATAGGATAAGGTATCTTTGTTTTTGCCTCTTCCCCAGTATCCAATTTCAGATATTAATTATAGCCTAAAGTGAATTTGATGTCAATAATTTCCCTGATTTTTTTGAGGGGAAATAAAGGGGGCAGGTACGCCTTTCTTGTCCGTCATAGCTTTAGCGACGACGGATGATTTTTAACTTTTGCCCTTTGTCTTTGTTCCACCTCTGCATCCCTGCATACCTGTATATCTACATACCTTTTGTCTCTTGCCTTCTCCCTTTTTTCTCTCTGTGACAATCTGCGTCAATCTGTGGTTTATGTTATTTCAACACAATTGCGATTTCACTATCCTGCTATATCTAAAAATCTTAAAAATACTTAACCTCTTTTACGATAAAGACTTACAGCTTTTCCGCTCCTCGAAAAAACACAAATTTTCGACACCGGTGTGCAAGTCCGCCCTATATAAGAGGCGCCTCTTTTGCGCCCCGTGGTTCTGTCATTCCGGCGAAGGCCGGAATCCAGATTTTCTACGAACCACGAACTAAGAACTATGAACCTTGAAAACAAAAGGAGTATGTGTATCATGTTGTCGAAGAACTTGACAGAACAAGAGGCCCGTCATTCCGAACCCCTTGCGGGTGAGGAATCCGCTTATTTCAGCCGTCGGCCCTGCCGACTCCTTAATTTTGATTTTTGCACTTTGATTTTTGATATCCAAAAAATGGTTCACCATCATTTTTTGGAAAAGCAAACCCATTTCAAAAATCGATAACTCGTTATACAGAAAGGACTAATCTCAAAAACGCAAAATCAAAGCAAACCCAAACAAACCCATTTAACCCATTTGTGGATAACTTTCGGACGATGCCCACCACCTTTCCCAAAATTATTTATTGGTGATTGCTTATTGCCCGGCCGGAGGTGAGAATAGAGGGTAAATCCAATAAGGCAAAGTTATGGAGGCAGACGATGGCGGAACAGGAGCAACCAGGGCAAGGCGGGAACATCCCGCCGGAAGTGCTTAAGAATGCGATGAAGGCGTTCAAGAAACGGCTCAAGCTCACGGCGCTCGATGACGATTCACGCTTGGGACGCGGGCCGTTTTCCGGCGGGGCTACGGGCGTTTTTGCAATCCGGCCGCCGGATCAGTTCCCAGCCGAGGTCTGGGATGAATTGCACCGGCAGGGAAAACTCCGCAGCAGCGGACACGGCCTGTATGAAATGCCCGGAGGAGAACAAGACCGGGCGTAAAAAAGCGGCTATTTCTTTTTCTTCATTTGCAGTTGGGCCAGTTGCTGGAGAAAGGGCAGCGGGCCGCCGCCCTGATAGACCGCCTCGGCATAGGGCTTGCCGGTCGCGTCGGCCAAAAGAACCGTCGGAAAAACCTCTACGCCAAACCGCTGCGCCAGCCTTTCATTTTGCTGTTTGAGCAACGCGGGCAGTTTCTTTTTCCGCGGGAAATCCACCATTACAAACACGAAATGCTTCTGCGCCTCGTGGATAAACAGCTTCTGGCCAAGCACTTCTCTTTCCAACTGAATACATCCCGGACACCAGTCCGAGCCGGTAAAATCAAGCAGTAAATCTTTGCCCTCGGCGGCGGCTCTTTTTTGGGCCGCCTCAAAATCCGTCATCCAGACCGAAGCGGACTCCTGCTCTTTGCCGGCAACGGGGGGTTCCTGAACCTGAGTCTGGGCCGAGACTTGTACGGTCGAGCTGTTGGGGTGCGGCTGGTTATCCTGCGATACGGCCTGAGTTTGGGGCTGGGCCGGCTGTTCCTGTGAGACAGCCGCGGATGCCGCAGGCTCTTCAGCAGGCTTTCTCTTGCAGCCCTGCGAAAAAACCAACACCAGACTCAGTATGCTTAATAAGATAAATTCCATCTTTTTCATAATTTGGCGCCGCCATTAACAAATTGATTTACATACAAATGCCGAATCCGCAGAATATCAGAAAATCTACTCTTTTTCAACTTATAAAAGCCTGTACGTTGCATTTTTTGGGCAGTTCGGCTATATTGGTCGGAATCGACGGGAAGGATATGTATGGAATTTACAAAAATGCACGGCATCGGCAATGACTATGTGTATGTCAATTGCTTCGAGCAGGGGATCGACGACCCTGCAACACTTGCGGTGCGCATCAGCGACCGGCATCGGGGCATCGGCTCCGACGGCTTGATTCTGATCTATCCGTCCAAAATCGCCGACGCCCGGATGCGGATGTTCAACGCCGACGGTTCCGAAGCCCAGATGTGCGGCAATGGGATACGGTGTTTAGCCAAGTATGTTTACGAGCACGACCTGGCCCATGCGAACACGGAATTTTCCATACCCGGCATGGCGACGATGCCTTATTCGCTGCGGATTGAGACGGGACGCGGGATTTTGACCGTGGGCTTAGACGTTGGGCCGGACGGCACGGTTGTCCGGGTCTGTGTGAATATGGGTCAGCCTATCATGGAAGCCCGCAAAATCCCCGTGGCACTCGATGCGGAGCAGGTTGTCGGTGTTCCATTGAATATCGCCGGGCAGGACCTTTGCATGACCTGCGTTTCGATGGGCAATCCGCACGCGGTCTTTTTCTGCGAGGATCTGGATGCGATTGATTTGCCGGCGGTAGGTCCGCTGATTGAACATCATCCGCTGTTTCCACAGCGGACGAACGTGCATTTCGTCAAAGCGGACGGGCCGCGGGAATTTACGATGCGGACATGGGAACGCGGCAGCGGCATTACACTGGCCTGCGGTACCGGCGCCTGTGCCTGCGCGGTGGCGGGATTCCTGACCGGACGCTGCGAACGCGTGACGACGGCACATCTGCCCGGCGGCGACCTCGAATTAAACTGGAGCAGTGCGGACAATTGCGTTTATATGACCGGCCCGGCGACAGAAGTTTTCAGCGGTACCTGGCCGGATTGAAAATAAAAAATTCGAAATCCGAAATTCGGATTTTATAAACCACGGAGGGATAATGGCGATTCTCGCGGGGATTGATGAAGCCGGGTACGGGCCGCTGCTTGGGCCGCTGGTGGTTTCCGGCGCGGTGTTTTCCGTCCCGCAGAATCTGCTGAAGGCGGATTTGTGGCAGATACTGCAAAAGGCCGTCGCTAAAGACAAAAAGAAGCTGGCCGGGCGGCTGCTGGTCAATGACAGCAAAAAAGCCTATTCCCGCAGCAGCGGCACACACCATTTGCAGCGGACCGTGATGGCGGCGATGGAGATTCTTGGCCGGAATGAGAATCCTGTCACACCTCCGCCCGGCACAACGGAAGACGCGGTGAAACGATTGAGCCCTCCCTGTTATGCTCATCTGGCCGAGTACCCGTGGTATCAAAAACTGAATCAAACCGCCCTGCCCGCGGCGGATGACGTTTCCATCGCTTCGGGGGTTATGGAGCGGGCGCTTTCGCAAAACGGGATGCGATTGTTGTGGATGCAAAGCCGGTTTCTTGAGGCCGGGCATTACAATCAGCGCCTTGATAAAATAAAAAATAAGTCGCGGGTTCTGTTTATTGAACTGTGTTCTCTTGTGCATCATATCTTTCAGAGTTTTCACGACGAAGACGGTCCGGCGCAGTTTCTGATTGACCGCCAGGGCGGAAGGACACAATATCATTTAGAGCTGATGAAGATGTTTCCGGGAATGGAGCTTTCCGTTCTGACTGAAAGCGATACGCTGAGCAGTTATGAAATGACGGACGGCAAACGCAGTATGCGTCTGCATTTCGCCACCGAAGCCGACGGAAAATATTTTCCGGTGTCGCTGGCGTCGATGGCCAGTAAATGGATTCGTGAGCTTTTGATGGACGAGTTAAACCGCTATTTTTCCGGCCTCTGTCCGGGGATAAAACCGACGGCGGGATATTGGCAGGACGGGCAGCGATTTATTGCCGAATTGCAAAAAACAGCGGTTTCTTACAGCTTTGAGCCCACCCGGCTGATTCGAAATAAATAGTTCGTAAGTCTATCTCTTACAATATATTATGAGAAGCATAAGGCCGTACTGAAAGCAACTGACAGACTGAGTATTATTACCTATTTTTGGGGGAAAAATTTTCTATTTTTATGTTTTTTTCCTTGCATTCATTTGATAAATTGAATAGAGTGATTAGAGTAACAGCAAACGGGGTTTGCTATTTTGATGAGGTGAAAAGTTTTAATTCGAAAGCTCCTTCTGCCGCCCGTAACTTCAGTAGCCCTGGGAAGTTCACCGACTTCCTCCTCCTTCTGCGAAGTGCGGGCGGTCTTTTTTTGCGCAAAAATCCGCCTAATGGTCTGTCCCAATAAAAAAAGGGACCATAAAAAATAGTCCCTTTCGATAATCATTCGGATTGCAGAATAAATTATTGGGGCGGCGCAGCGTTCTCTTTCTGTTTCTGCTTTTCGTAATTTTTCTGCAGGATGCCCCTGAACAGATAAATTAATCCCAATCCGGCGATGACGATGGGGATGACCAGCCAAACAACGGCTGTGTCTCGCGCCTCACCCGTCACATATAACCAAACCCAAACCGCCGTCAGCAGCAGCCCAACGAAAAGAAAACCAATGCCTGCCGAGAGACTTCTGACCCAGTTGACTTCACGATTCCGGATTTGGGGCCTGGCAATCAGGTCGGTAATAGGCAGGCCTTTTTCCATTGCCGCCAGAATCTGCTGGTGCCGGTACTTGTTTCTATAATAGGCAAGAAATAAGACAAGAATAAACGGCAACAAAATCAAAAACAGACAAATCGACCCCATATATATCGGCCCCATGGGATCAACCACAACATGGTCGCCACCCGCACTGTTTACTTCAACAATTCCCCTTGCCAACAATGGCATCATTTGTGTCTCCTTTCCAATAGAGTATTTTGTTTTATTCCTGTATAATGAGTCATCAAAAGGCGCAGATCGGTTTCAGGTTTTTGAAACTTTTTTTGAGATTGTCCCGACTTATAGAGAAACAGGGAATACGATTGAGAGCACCGTCAGAAAAAACCGGAGAAGGTATTTGTATCGCCTCGCTCAAACGCGGCGACAACGGGATGTTCACACGTTTTGTCCGGGACTATCAGAATATGGTTTTTGCGTGCTGCAGGGCGGTGGGATTGCGAGAAGATGAAATTGAGGATGCGGCCGGGGAGGCTTTTCTGGCGGCATATAAGTCGATTAAAAATTACAGCGGCAAGAGCAAACTGAGCAGTTGGCTGTGGAAAATCGCGTATTACAAGGCGCTGGATTATCGCAAAAAAGTGCAAAATAAGACAACGCCGGCAAAGATTGAGATAGAAACTCTCGCCGCACCGGCGGCGTCGCCGGAAGTGAATTTATCCGCCGAGGAACAGAATGCCGCCGTCTGGCAGGCGGTACAGCGGCTTTCAGAGCCGCAGGCCGCGGCAATTGTGCTGTATTACCGGGAAGGCAAGTCCGTCGAAGATATCGCCCGTATCCTCGAAACGCCGGAAAATACGGTTAAAACCTGTTTGCACCGCGGACGTAAAGAACTTTACAGTCGATTACAGTCTATCTGGGAAACCGATTATGTCCAAAAATAGACACAGTGAAGAAGCGTTTGATTTGTGGCTGTCTGCGAGCCTGAAAACCGCACGCCCGGCCAACCCAGCCTTTTCACAAAAGATTGTGCGTGAAATAGAGCGTACAAAGGCGCAAGAACTGCTCAGACGAGCCGTCCGTCAGGAACGCCTCTCTGGGGCGATATTTGTCCTGACAGCGGCAGGCGGGCTTGTATTGTTATGCTGCAAGCCTGTGCTGCGGATGGTTTATTCGGTGCTGGAAGCGGGACTGGTCTCTCTGATTCAGACTATTATGGAACCAGCCCGCCTGAATCTGGGTATATTTGCTCTGGTTTTGCTTGGTCTGTGTCTGCTGACCAAAAGCCTGTGGGACAATCTGACAGCCGAAATGTAAAATTTTCGCTGATTTTAAAACCCATAACCACATAGAACAAAAATAGTTGTAAAAAACACATATTTTTTTCTTTCAATTCCGTTCGGTTTTTGTTAGGTTTCCTGTAAGACTTTGCCGATATAGTTTTTTGTATCTAAAGGATTTTTCGAAGAAAGGCAAAAAACCATGGACGGCAAAGGTTTTTACAACCGGTTCTCGGAACAACCGCTGTGCAAATTCGGGCCGGGCGGCGAATTTATTCAGGAATTGTCCGAAAAGACGGCATTGTCCAAAACTCCGCCGCCTGCCAATCCGCTCGGCAAGGTGCTTGAGGTGATCGCGGAAATGATTGGCGCGGTCGTCGGGCCGGAACTGCTGATGGATTCCGTGCAGCAGGACAAGGCTGTGAAAACGCAATACTATAACTCCGAAGTGGAGAAAACGTCCTATGGACACATTCAATCAGGATTCAGTCATCATCACGCCCCGTCAACTGTCCGTACTGCAGGAAATCGAAGCGTTTCAGGCCAGACAATGTTATTCGCCGACGATGGAAGAACTGGCCCGTTCGCTGGGTGTAAGCCGTCCCACAGTATTCGAGCACATCGCAGAGCTTCGCGAAAAAGGTCTGGTCGAACCGTCCTGCGGGAAAGCACGCTCTTTACTTCTCACGGAACAGGGCAAAAAACTGCTTAAGGATGCCGTCGGCGACAACGCGTCTGACGGCGACAATGCTTTTATTCCGCTGCTGGGATGTGTCAGCGCCGGCTACGGCATCGAGGCCGCAGCAGACAACCAGATTCTGGGGCTGACGGAGCTTTTCGGACGGACGGGTGATTTGTTCTCACTGCGTGTACAGGGTGATAGTATGATTAACGCCGGTATCGTCAACGGCGATTACATTATTTGCAAGTACTCCCCCACCGCTGAAAACGGGCAGATTGTTATCGCCCTTTTGAATCAGCAAAAAGCCACAGTGAAGCGATTTTTTCGGGATAAACGAAGTGTCCGCCTGGCTCCGGAGAATGACGTGTTTGAGCCAATATTTTGCACAGATTGCCAAATCCAGGCGATTGTGCTTGGACTGATTCGACGGCTCTAATCGTCCCAGAGAAAAAAAGCCTCCCGGTGAATTTGTTATCCGCCAGGGAGGCCCGCCAAATAAAGTCGAGATTTATCGAACCATAAACCCATGGATGTCGTCATAACGGCTATATATCTTATCTCGATTTTCCCGCTTTTTCTTAATAGGAAAAAATCCGGAATTTTCAGCCGAAAATTACCCATCCGACAATGGAAAATATATGCAATTTGAAATCCATCGGGTATTTTATCCGTAATTTTGGGGATACTTCCCTGTTTGAACGCGTGTGATTTGAATTTGCCTTGCTGTCTCAAATAGTGTAGAATAGGGGTTTTACAATAAACCTTATATAAATTATTCAGATACTTGTTATATGATACCAAAAAGAAAAACCCGGTGTGTCCAGATTGGTTCTGTAAAAATCGGCGGGAAAGCTCCGATTCTTCTCCAGTCTATGACCAAAACCGATACTACCGACGTCGCCGGTTGTCTTCGTCAGATACGCAAGCTGGCACAGGCCGGCGCCGGGCTGGTTCGGATAGCCGTTCCCACCCGTGCCGATACCGAGGCTTTCGCTAAAATTGTAAGCCGGTCTCCTCTACCGCTGGCGGCCGATATCCATTTCTCGCCGGAACGGGCGATAGAAGCCATTGAGGCCGGGGCGGTAAAAATACGGCTGAATCCGGGCAACATCAAAAATAAAAATGACATTCACCGGATTATCGACTGCGCCAAACGGCACCATATTGCTATTCGCATCGGTGTCAATGAAGCCAGTATTCGCGACTTGAAACACGATGTTAAAACAGACCGCCGGGTCTCGCTGATGCTCAACGAGATGACCGGTTATGTCCGCTTGTTTGAACGGCGGAAATTTGAAGCCATTGTACTCAGCGCCAAAAGCGCCGACACCGTTCGCACCATAGAAATTAATCGACTCCTCAGTAAAACGTTTGACTATCCCATCCATATCGGCCTGACACACGCAGGTCTTCTGGAAGACGCACTTGTACCTTCCGCTGTTGCAATAGGAACGCTTCTTGCGGAGGGTATCGGGGATACGGTACGAGTCAGTATCGCCGGCGATCCCGTACAGGAAATTGAAACCGGAAAGCAAATTCTCTCTTCGCTGGGACTGTATCGCGGCCCAAAACCCGAATTGACCGTCTGCCCCACCTGCGGACGTTGTGAAGTGGACGTCGTCGGGCTGGCCCAAAAAGTACGAAGACTCCTGATGAAGACGAATAAACCCATTCGTGTGGCCGTGATGGGCTGTGTTGTCAACGGCCCCGGCGAGGCGGCGGACGCGGATTTGGCGATTTGCGCCGGAAGTAAAAAAGGATTTCTCTATAAAAACGGCAAAAAAATCGCCGCCGTCGAGGAAAAAACCCTGCTGGGCGCACTGTCGGCGGAAATTGAAAAAATAAAGTGAGCGATACAGACGCCAGATAGCGCGTGTCGCGGGGTATAGCGATTATTTCAACGATTTAGGGCCGGATTTGCAGAACGAAATTATCGCCCGAACTGAACAGCAGGGATTTTAACTTTGCATTTTTCTTGCAATCCTGTCCCAGCCAAAATATACTGTGTTCCCATTCGGATGAGATTCCAAACAAGAGCCTGTAGCTCAATTGGATAGAGCATTGGTCTACGGAACCAAAGGTTGGGGGTTCAAATCCCTCCAGGCTCGGTTTTAGAAAAGAAAAGCCTGCCGGAATTTAATCCGACAGGCTTTTTTTTGTTTGCTCTGGTACTTTTGAGACTTAGACGCATTACGCTTTATGATGCGGCGGTTTAAGTGCAAAGACTGTTATCGCCGCCAAAACCAACAGGACGCACGCTCCATAATAAGCAATCGCAAAGGTTTTGTGGATGTCATACATCTTCCCGGCCAGGAATGATAGCATAAAGCCGCCAACACCCCATGCGGTAAAGACCAGGCCATAATTGACGCCAAAGTTTTTCAGACCATAGAAATCTTTGGTCAACGACGGAAACAAGGCCAGATTCGCTCCGTAGTTGGCTCCAATCAGGGCGGACAAAACAGAAAGTACCGGAAGCGAAACCAGCATAGTCCCTTCACGAGCTCTGGACAAAAGAATAATGGATATAGCCTGAACGACAAAACAGAGAAATAATGCGGCCTTTCGCCCGATCTTGTCGCTGAGCGTACCGGCAATAATGCGGCCGGCGCCATTACCGACAGCCATGATCGCCACCAGAACCGCTCCCTTTTCAATTTTAGCCTGCAAGGATGCTATGGCGGCCAGTTTTGAAATAATCATCAGTCCCGCTCCCGCCCCGCAAGCATACAAAAACCAGATTAGATAAAACTGAGGCGTACGGAGCATTTCAACGGCGGTAAAATTTTCTTTCTTTACAGCGGCATTGGCAGAGGGAGCAGGCACGGCACCTGCGGCGACATACCCTGCCGGCGGAGTTTTCAAAAGCTGCGCCAGTATTACCACGACAATCAAAAACGCCACGCCCAGAATAAAGATGGCATTGGAAATCTCATAGGTGGCAATGAGCCATTTGCTCAAAGGTGCTGTATAGACCGACGCAAGGCCAAATCCTGAAACAACGATACCCGCAATCAAGCCGGTTTTCCTGGGGCCGAACCATTTGACGGCCGGAGGCGTGGCGGAGGCATAGCCAAAGCCGATGCCGGCGCCGGCCAGAATGCCAAAACCAAGGATATAGCCCATGGGCGATGTAGTCCTGCTGGCTATAAAAAATCCCAGGCCAATCAGAACGCCGCCGATGGTCGCCACAATCCGCGGACTGATCTTATCCTGCATTCGTCCTGCGGGAACCATCATCAGTGAAAAAACCAAGCAGGCGAACATGTACGGCAAAGACTTGTCTGTTTCCGTCCACTGCCATTCCGGGGGTACATTCTTACTGATGACGCTCCATGTATAAAGAATTCCCAGTGCCAGATTGATGCCCATTCCGGCAAACGTGACCCGCCATCCATGATTTTTATCGGCAGACAATGACCCGCCTAATGATTGGTCCATATCTTAATCCTTTCATCATAAAAAAGCCGGGCACAACTGTTTGTGCCCGGCATGGTTTTAGAGGTTATTTGCCGCGTCCGGCAACGAGTTTTTCTACGACACTCGGATCGGCCAGCGTGGTGATATCGCCAAGGTTTGAGGTGTCTTTTTCGGCAATCTTGCGAAGAATCCGCCGCATGATTTTGCCCGAACGGGTCTTGGGCAGAGCGGGAGCAAACTGAATCGCCTCAGGAGCGGCAATGGCGCCGATTTCCTTGCGGACATGATTAATCAATTGCTTCTTGAGATCGTCACTTTCATGGATGCCTTCCTTCAGAGTAACATAAGCATAGAGCCCCTGTCCCTTGATTTCGTGGGGAATCGGGGTCACCGCGGCCTCGGCAACCATCGGATGACTGACCAAAGCGCTTTCGACTTCGGCGGTTCCAATGCGGTGACCGGATACATTGACGACGTCGTCGATTCGGCCCATCAGCCAGTAATCGCCGTCCAAGTCGATACGGCAGCCGTCACCGGTGAAATAGAGATTTTCAAACATGGTAAAATAAGTATCAATGAAGCGATCGTGGTCGCCCCACATAGTCCGCATCATACCCGGCCAGGGCTTGCGAATGCACAGCTTGCCGCCTTCATTGCGGTTACATTCAGAGGCGTCATCCCGCAGCACAACCGGGTCCACACCAAAGAACGGGCGACTGGCGGAGCCGGGCTTGAGTGTCATACAGCCCGGCAGCGGCGTAATCATAAATCCGCCGGTTTCCGTCTGCCACCAGGTATCCACAATCGGACAGCGGTTGCGGCCGACTTTTTCATAGTACCACATCCATGCTTCCGGATTGATCGGTTCACCGACAGAACCCAAAACACGCAGCTTGTCAAGTTTGTATTTCATAACCCATTCCTCACCCATACGCATCAGGGCACGGATGGCGGTCGGAGCGGTATAAAATACCGTCACGCCGAATTTGTCACAGATATGCCAGAAACGTCCGGCATCCGGATAGGTCGGAACGCCTTCAAACATAATCGAAGTCGCGCCGTTGGCCAGCGGACCATAGACGATATAGCTGTGGCCGGTGACCCAGCCGATGTCGGCAGTGCACCAGTAGATATCATCGTCATGAACATTAAACACCAATTTATGTGTTAGAGAAGCCTGCATCAAATAGCCGCCGGTGGTATGAACCACGCCTTTGGGTTTTCCGGTTGAGCCGGAGGTGTAGAGAATAAACATCGGGTCTTCGGCATTCATCGGCTCGGCCGGGCAATTCGCGGATGCTTTGGCCATTTCGTCATGATACCAGACATCACGGCCGGCTTTCATATTACATGGGTCTTCGCTGATTTTGGCTACAACAATCGTCTTGATCGTCGGGCATTTTTCCGCGGCTTCATCGGAAATAGCCTTAAGCGGTATATGCTTTCCAGCACGATAGGAGATGTTCGAGGTAATCAGCATCACGCAATCGGAGTCATTGACGCGGTCCTTGATGGCATCGGCGCTGAAGCCGCCGAAAATAATCGAATGAATCGCGCCGATTCGCGTACAGGCCAGCATCACAATCGCCAGCTCCGGCACCATCGGCATATAAATCGCAACGCGGTCACCGCGTTTGACGCCCTTGGATTTCATCACATTGGCGAATTTGCAGACTTCTTTGTGCAGTTCTTCGTATGTATATTTTTTGACGGCATCTTCGGCTTCGCCCTGCCAGAGAATCGCGGTCTTTTTGGCAATCGGCGTTCCCAGATGCCGATCGAGACAATTATAAGAAACGTTAAGTTGGCCGTCTTCAAAGCAGGTGTGTTTAATCGTCCGACTCTTGGTGTTCCATGTGTATTGAAGACCTTTGGTCGGCTTCTTGAACCAGTGTAATGTCTTGGCCTGTTTCAGCCAGAAACCATTGGGGTCTTTGATGGATTCTTCCCACATTTGCTGGTATTGCTTTATATCGTTGATATAAGCGTTGGACTTGATGGAAGCCGGAGGCGGAAAAACGCGGGTTTCCTGCATCAGCGATTCCATACCTTTTTTAACCTCTGCCATGTGAACGCCATTTCCTTTCAGCAAAAAAAACAGTCAAACTCCCCCCTCACGTTTAAGGGGTTTTTCAGAAACGCCATAAGTTATTCGTAGTTGTACCAAATATCAACAAAAAAAGTGCAGAAATATGTTCCGTGGACACGCATATTCAGGAATTGTTATTGCCGATTTTAACTTGTTCCATGACAATACTTTATGAATCTTACGCAATTTTCTATTTGTTTGAAAGATTGGGGGATGGCCGGTATAATAATCGGGGAAATCAGCGTTTGGTAAATATTAATGCGACCGAAATGACAAATCTTTCCGACAACTCGTTTGTGATTCAGGAACATGCCCGCCCAGAAGGCGTCCACTGGGACCTGATGCTTCAGTTTCAGGATGTCCTCCGGACGTGGAGATTTTCTGTCCCGCCCCAACAGATTCAAAATGAACCCGTTCCTGCGGAAAAAATCGCCGACCATCCATTACGTTTTCTGTCCTACGAAGGGCCGGTACAAAATAATACCGGTTCAGTAAAAATTGCCGACAGGGGAAATTTCACGCTCTCCGAACAGACTGAAAGTGGAATTTCATTTGAGGTGACAGGACAGATTCTCAAGGGGAAATTCCAACTGCAGTTTCAACAAAACAATCTTTGGTTATTGTCTCGCATCGGGTAACGTCGAAAGCTGGCGGTCATGAATACGCGATAGCGCAAACACAGAGGCAGTTGCGTTTCGCTCAGCAGGAGGAAATGATACAACTGCATACTGCCTTTTTGATCCCGGATTTCCCAGGTAAATCCGTGCAAAATAATGCGATTTTTCACTGAAAAAACTTTCAGATAAATATAAAATATCTTTTGTTTATTCATGGCAAATTTTATATTCTATTGAAACATGAGGCTCAGCGGCGCAGCTGAGCAACAAAATGTAAATGTATATGGGAAATCCCAGAATAGACAAGAATAAAAAGGGAGGTATAAAACTTGAAGATAGCCTTTAAGAAGATTATAGTAACATTAATTATCATGCTCGGCACTGCCCCTGTAAGCGCCGATGAGGGTATGTGGCTCTACAACGACTTGCCCCGTCAATTATTGAAAGATAAATACGCATTTGAAGTAACAGAAGCTTGGTTAGAGCATATTCAAGAATCTTCGGTGCGGTTTAACAGCGCCGGCTCCGGTTCCTTTGTATCTGAAGATGGCCTCATTATTACAAACCATCATGTAGGCGCTGACGCTCTTCAGAAGTTCAGCAACATCGAGCATGATTATTACCGGGATGGATTCTATGCCCGCACCCGAAAAGAAGAAAAACGGTGTCTGGATCTGGAACTGAATGTACTTATCAGCATCAACGACGTGACGGACAGGGTCAACGCTGCTGTCAAAGCCAACATGTCTGCCGAGGAAGCTTTTACGGCCCGCCGAGGGGTCATGGCCCAAATCGAAAAGGAATCCCTCCAAAAGACGGGGCTGCGCAGCGATGTAGTCATTCTGTATCAGGGTGGATTATACCATTTATATTGCTTTAAGAAATATACGGATGTTCGCCTGGTGTTTGCTCCTGAGTATCAAATCGCTTTTTTCGGTGGTGACCCTGATAATTTTGAATATCCCCGTTTTGACCTCGATTTTTGCCTGTTCCGGGCATACGAAAACGATAAGCCAGTCAAAGTCGAGCATTACCTCAGATGGAATTCAAACAAGGTGAAGGAAGGAGACCTTGTCTTTGTTTCGGGACATCCAGGAAACACTTCTCGGCAATTAACCATGCCCGAATTAGAATACCTGCGAGATCAATCTTTTCCTTATAAGATGCAGAGGCTGCACAGCCTGGAAGTGATGCTGTTGGCCTACAGCTCCCGAAGCGATGAAAACGCCCGTCGTGCAAAAAAAGACCTGTTTGGTGTTCAAAACAGCCGCAAATTAATGCAGGGCAGGTTTGAGGGTTTGCTGGACTCTTCGCTTATGATGCAAAAACAGGCGGACGAACAACACCTGCGTGCGTCTGTGGCAAAAGACCCTAATGCAGAAGAAATTCTGCCCTCCCTGGATCGTATTGCTAATGCGCAACAGATCATTGCCCATAATGCACAACAATATAGTTTGCTCGAAGCAGCCGATGGCTTCAACAGTACCCTCTTTCATATTGCACGTACCATTTCTCGAGCGGTAGAGGAGAAGACGAAATCGAATGAAGAACGCCTGCGTGAATTCCGGGAATCCAACCTGGAGTCCCTTGAATTCCAACTCTTTTCGGAGAAGCCCATCTATGATGATTTTGAGCAAGTCAAACTCGCTGAATCCCTGACTTGGCTGGTTGAACAAATAGGATATTCCCACCCATTGGCCCAGAAGGTGTTGGCCGGCAAGTCGCCGGGGACACGTGCTGCCGAATTGGTTTCGGGAACTCAATTAAAAGATGTCGCGATTCGCAAGAAACTATATTCGGGGACGGCCGTTGAGGTAGAAGCATCGCAGGATCCCATGATTAAATTGGCCAGATTGATTGACTCGGATGCCCGCGCCTTGCGGAGAATTATTGAAATCCAGGAAGAGATTAACCATCAGGCCCACGCCAAGATTTCTCAAGCCAGGTTTGCAGTGGAGAAAACCAGTTCGTACCCTGATGCAACCGGCACACTGCGTCTGGCGTTTGGTACGATAAAAGGCTATGAGGAAAACAATCAGGCGGTTCCCTTCCAAACCACTTTTTCCGGTCTCTACGATCGAGCGGCTGCACACCATTATAAGCCGCCGTATGACCTCCCTCCATGCTGGATAGCTCGGAAAGACAAACTCAACTTGAACACGCCGGTTAATTTCGTTTCCACGGTGGATATCATTGGCGGCAATTCGGGCAGTCCCGTCATCAATCGGAATGGTGAATTTGCAGGCATTATTTTTGACGGTAACCTTCAGTCTCTGGTGCTTGATTTTGCTTACACAGATATTCAGGCTCGAGCAATCTCCGTCGATTCACAGGCCATCGTCGAAGCTTTGCAGAATGTCTATAACGCTGGGGAACTGGCCAACGAGTTAACCGGCAAAAACAGGCGTTAGGCATTTAAAAGTGACATTTTGAGGAGACTTTATTTAAGTATGAACTCAAATGATCGTACGTTGCCGGAAATTACATTAAAAGCATTTTTATTAGGGGTTTTTCTTTCCGTCATATTGGGCGCAGCCAATGCCTACCTTGGGTTGTTTGCGGGTATGACAATCTCGGCGTCGATACCCGCAGCGGTGGTTTCGATGGGCGTCCTGCGGCTGTTTCGACGCAGCAACATCCTGGAGAACAATATTGTCCAGACAGCCGCATCCGCCGGCGAATCGCTGGCCGCAGGAGTCATATTTACGTTTCCGGCTCTGGTCATCATGAATTACTGGGAAAAATTCGATTATATATGGGTAACTGTCATAGCCGGCTTTGGGGGTATATTGGGAACGTTGTTTACAATCCCTCTCAGAAGAGCCCTGATTGTCGAAGATAAGTTGACGTTCCCAGAGGGAATCGCAACGGCGGATGTTTTAAAATCAGGAGATCGAGGCAGCTCGGACATCAAGTACATCATCCGGGCGTCCGCGGTCGGAGGAATTTTCAAGCTATGTGAGAGTGGATTGAGGTTATGGAACGGCACGGCCGTTATGGCGCACAGGGTCGGCTGTACAATGGCGTATTTCGGTTCCAATCTAAGCCCGGCGCTTATCTCAGTCGGATACATTGTTGGATTCAATATTGCCGTTCTTCTTTTCCTGGGCGGCGCTTTTAACTGGCTTATTGCGATACCGATTTATGCAAGTCTTAACGATTGGCCCATCATACAGGGAAAGCCGCTTTCGGCTTTGGATTGGGCAGGTACAATCTGGTCAACACAGACACGGTATATCGGTGTTGGCGCAATGCTTGTAGGCGGCCTGTGGACAATTGTTAAGATCAAAAGTTCGCTGTTCAGGGGTATAAAGAGCGGTCTTGAGGTCTATCAACATCTCGAAGGGAAGACAACCACGATAGACAGGAAAGAAAAAGACATCCCAATGCGATGGGTGCTTATCTCAATAGCGGTTTCATTGGTCCCCTTGTTCCTCGTTTATCAGGTTTTTGTTGCAAATATAAGTATATCGGTGCCGATGGCAGTCATCATGCTGTTAGCCGGTTTTGTGTTTTCAGCAGTAGCAGCTTACATGGCCGGGGTCGTCGGATCCTCGAACAATCCGATATCCGGAGTAACAATAGCGATGGTGTTGGTTTCCGCCCTTTTGCTTTTGTTTTTGATGGGAGCCGAGGCGAAAACTGGACCTGCAGCCGCGATAATCATGGGTAGCGTTGTTTGCTGCGCTGCGGCAATAGCTGGAGATGTTATGCAGGACCTCAAGACAGGTTACATTGTCGGAGCAACACCATGGAAACAGCAATTGATGGAGATTGTGGGTACGGTCGCGGCGGCGCTGGTTATGGCGCCGATATTAACGTTGCTGCTGAAGGCGTATGGCTTTGCCGGTCACGAATCGGCTAAACAGTATCCGCTGATAGCAGCGCAGGCAAATCTGATTGCCTCTGTGGCAAAAGGGGTATTTGCCGGCCAACTGCCGTGGTATTTTATTTTCCTCGGCATGGGTATGGCGGTGCTGGTCATACTTCTGGATGAATACCTTGCGCGGCGAGGAAGCTCTTTCAGGACACCGGTATTAGCCGTGGCCATAGGCGTTTATTTGCCTTTCGAACTGTCGGTACCGATTTTTGCAGGCGGAATCATCCACAGACTTGTTAAAAAATGTCACTCCGCAAACGGCATGACTGATAATGATATTGAAACGACCAGCGGTCACGGGATGCTGATTGCTTCAGGATTAATCACAGGCGAGGCGCTACTTGGCATCCTTTTAGCGATACCCATCGTACTCAGCGGCAAACCTGACGTGCTGGCCGTGACGAATAATCCCTTAGGCGCATGGCCAGGCGTAATTTTGTTGACCGGCATTTGTTGCTGGCTGTTCCATGTGGCAAGAGGTAAAAGAAAAGATTCTATGCGATGATAAACAAGCCGGGATTTTATAGCATCTTTTATGAGTAAATTAAATTTTTATTTTCGCAATTCCGGCAAGTCCGGCTCGATGTGCACCATCACATTGACCGGCCGGGATAATTGTTCAATCAATTCGGTTTCCAGAGACTCGGCAATTTCATGGGCTTCCGCGATATTCAGCAATGGATCGACTAAAATATGCACATCCAGAAAAACCTCGCGTCCGACGCTGCGAGTGCGCAGCTGATGCCACTGGTGAACACCCTGTTGACCATTGATAATGGTTTGTATCTGCTCAAGCGTCTTGCTGTCCACCGCGCCTTCAGCCAGTTCGCTCAGACAATCTCCGACAATTTTCGCACCGACCATGATAATCATCAGGCCAACGGCAATCGCCCCCAACTGGTCGCCGTGCGGATAGCCGAATTTCATTGCCACCGCCCCGATCACCACTGCCACGGAACTGAACGCGTCACTGCGGTGATGCCAGGCGTTGGCATATGTTGCGGAACTATGCGTCCGCGCCGCGACAATCCGCGTAATCTGATATAGATACTCCTTGGAAACAACAGACAAAAGTGCAATCCAGATAACCCATGTACTGATGTGAACGTTTTCAGAATGTACCTGGGCAATGCCTTTGGCGCCTTCATAAATCAGCCATGCTCCGACAAGAATCAGTGCCACAGCTACAAACGCACCGGCAAACGTCTCCAGTCGGCCGTGTCCGAAGGGATGTTTTTCATCAGGTTTTTTGGAGCCAAAATAAACCCCGACCAGAAGTGCGATATCCGTGGCAAAATCCGACAGTGAATGAACACCGTCGGCCACCAGAGACAGAGACCCGACCATAACACCGACAATCATTTTTAACAGGGTCAGCGTAACATTAATCCATATCCCAAAGACTGTCACACGACGAATCTGACTATTCGCGGCTTCCACCGCAAGAGTTTTTGTCACCCCAGTGTCTCCTTACAAATCGATTCCATAGTTTTCAGATATTTCTGTGCAATGGCGGCGTCTTTGGTTTCCAGGATGACCCGCATAATCGGCTCCGTATTGCTGGTGCGGATATGCAGCCATCCATCGGCAAAATCAAACCGGCATCCGTCGCTGGTATTCAATTTTGCATCGGGAAAAATCTGTTTTGCTTTTTCAATAATAGCCTTAGCCCGCTGAGCGTCGGCTTTATATTTAGTCTTATGCATCGTATAGCCGCCCAGCGAATCAGCGAGCTGGGTGACGGTCTTTCCGGTTTCAGCCATTAACTGCAAAACCATCGCCATGGCCACGAGACTATCGCGAATCGGGCCTACGCGCAGGTCGATGACGCCGCCGTTGCCTTCGCCGCCGATAACACATTGATGCTGAATCATGGCTTGGGCCACATGGGCTTCTCCGACCGGCGTGCGAATGACTTTTCCTCCGGCCGCGGCGGCAATATCGTCAATCATCCGCGACGTGGATAAATTGGCCGCCGCCGAAGCGCCGGGGTTTTTAGCGAACATATATTGTGCGGCCAGGGCCAGTGTAAATTCCTCGCCGATATATCGGCCGGTGTTGTCAACGATCGCCAGCCGGTCCGCGTCCGGGTCCTGCGCAAAACCGATATCCGCGACGGCCTTGCGAACATTTTCACAAAGACTCTTGAGATTTTCTTCTGTCGGCTCAGCCCCGTGGGCGAAAATCCCTGTCGGCTCGATATTGACCGCCGTTACGTTACAGCCCAGTTTTTTCAGCAAAAGCAGCCCGACCGGCCCGCCGGCGCCGTTGATGCTGTCCAGAACAACCTTGAATTTTTTGGCGGCAATCTGCGCCGGATTGACAAGGGGCAAAACTTTATCAATATGAATTTCGCAGGATTTGTCGTTGGCCCAGACTTGGCCGCAGTCCGCTGAATTTACTCTTTTTAACTGCTTTTCAAAATAAATCTTGCGGATTTTTTCAGCCAGCGCCTTTGGCGGCGCAATGCCGTTGTCCAGCAGCAATTTAATGCCGTTATATTCGATGGGATTATGGCTGGCGGTAATAACCACACCGCCGGCACAATGCAGATGGCGAAGCATAATGCCGACGCCGGGCGTCGTACAGATTCCCAGGTCAATCGCATCCACTCCTACCGAAGCCAGACCGGAAACCACGGCGCCCAGCAGCATGGAGCCAGAAGGCCGGGAATCCCGCCCAATGGCGACAACGCGGCGTTTTTTGTCCGCTGTCTGTTCCTTGAGAAATGTTCCAAACGCGGCGCCGTATGTCGCAGCGGTCTCCGGAAAAAGATTGGCCCCGATAATCCCCCGCATGCCGCTGATACTGATAATCAATTCCTGTGCCATAGTATTATATAGCTCTCGTCTTTTCGAGAGTCACCTTGAGTTTGTTCACTAATTTTTCAACCTGTGTGTCTTTGAGCGTTAAAATATCTTTCAGCGCCTGGCCGATATGCGGCAGATAGATTTCAATATAGCCCCGCTTGACCATTTCATCTTTGATGCGCCGCTGTTTGCGGACGTGCAGTCCCAGCTTGCGTCCGCATTCCTGGACAGCCAGTTTGATTTCCTTAATAATTTCCGGGTAATGAGCGACAGCCTCTTTGCTTTCTGAGGTAAAGGGCACCCAGACCGAGGCGATATGAATCATCAGCAGCACCGGCCCCGACGGCAGCGCTCCCCGGCTTTGACTCAGGCCGTAGCTGCGCCAGTTGACTTCCAGCACCGCCTTGTATGTCGCGCAGGCCGACTGCTGATACAGCAGCGGCACACGGTTGGCAAACCGCACCAGCCGCATCATTTGTTCTTTCTCGTCCTTATTGGCGGATGTATCGCTTTCCTGTTCATCGCTGTTTTCGCCTGCGGAAGACTCTTTACACCCATACGCCAATGCCGCTTCCACAAGGAATGGATTCCCGCGATAAACGGCGGGCTTGCGCGTACAGCTCGTATAGAATTCCGCATCGACCACCCGTTTGAGACCGTCAACAAGTTTTTCTTCGCCGATGGGGCCGATACAATCCGTCGGCGGCGACATCAGTTTTGTTGAATTGATAATCTCGTGCAGTTTTTCCGCGTCCTTGATAGATAAATCCCGGGGCTTCATCCGTACGGACAGTTTCGCCTTTTTCAGAATCTCCGAAGCGACATGCGGGCTGACACGCGAAAACTCATTTCGCAAAAAATCACACATCGTCCGTGATTCGGTTTGCCGGGCCATTTTGAACAGGACACCAATTTCGACACCGTAAGGATGCGGCTTGATTTCCACCGGAATAAACGGCATCTGTTTACTCTGCCGGGGATACTCGTAGGTATTGCCGTCCGGGGCAATATAGGAAAACGCCGCATGCGGATTGGCAATTGCTGTCTGGGCCAGATATTCATCGACGCTCTGCCGGCCCTTTTGATAACGCCCCTCCAGAACAATGGAAACGCTCGTACCCACCGGCAGGTCAAATTCGCATTCTTCGTCCAGATTCACTTCCGGGCGGTTTTTAGTCGTATCAATCTGGACATGATAATGATTGGCCGGTTTCTTCGGATTGGTACGGGTGATAATCTGTACCGGCTCGCCGGTGGTCAAAAGGCCGTACATTCCCGCGGCGCTGATGCCGATGCCCTGCTGACCGCGGCTCATCTTGAGTGTATGAAACTTGCTGCCGTACAAGAGCCGGGCGAAGATATTCGGCACTTGTTTTGGCATAATGCCCGGCCCGTTGTCTTTGACGGTCATCCGAAATTTGTTTTCGCTGCTGTCCACCGGAACGATGGAAACGGTAATCGCCGGCAGGATATACGCCTCCTCGCAGGCGTCCAGCGAATTGTCCACCGCCTCTTTGACCGCGGTCAATAGCGCCTTGCGCGGATTATCGAATCCGAGCAGATGCCGGTTCTTGGCGAAGAATTCGCTGACGCTGATATCTCGCTGCTTGGCAGCCATTGACTCGGCGGTCGCCGCTTCGCTTTTCCGCCGTCGCGAAGATGATTTTCCTGAAGGATTTTCTTTTTCCGATACCATTTCCGATTCAGACCCCGTATCCGAAACCGCCGCTTCCGGTTGTCCGGATGGTGACGTCAACAGTTTTATTTGTTCCGAAGACGTCGGCTCAAAATCAAAAAGAGGCTGATTCGCCTGTTTTTTCTTTTTGGCCTTTCTGGTCACATCTAATGTTGTCGTCGCAGCCATAACTATTCTAAGTTCCGACTTTCCTGTCCGCCATTCAGCCTGTTGGCATCCGGGCAATGACAATCCATTTTTATAGTTTAATTGAAGTATTCCTATAAATCCAGACCGGACCGGCAGGTGATGGATAGGTCAACCCGGCCGGTCCGGCCTGTCAAAAAAAATCCGTTTTCACCCTGCCGACGTAAATCGGCAGTTTTTCACTTACTGCAATTTACAGACATAGACTTCTTTGACAAATTCAAGACCTTTCAAGTCCGTAACGGCCTTTTCATCCAGCGTCTTGTCAAGACTGACAGCCAGAACCGCCCTGCCCCGCTCCGCCTTATGGCCTACGCCCATGGTATTGATGTTAATGCCATGTTTGCCCAGCAGAGTCCCGACGGCGCCGATGACGCCCGGCTTGTCGGCATTGAAGATAATAACCATTGTGCCTTCCGGCGTCACCTCGATGGCAAAGCCGTCAATCTCAATGATCCGCAGGAATTTGCCGCCGAAAACCGTCCCGCGAATGTTGCGGGTGACTTTATCCGTCTCGACCGTCGCGGCGAAACTGGACTCGAGGTCTTTGATTTCCGTATTCTTGGTCAGATCAACGCTGACGCCCCGCTCTTTGGCCAGCATATTGACATTGACAATATTGACCACCGTATCAAAGTGGGGCTGCAAGAGACCAATCGTAAACGCCGTGGCAATCGGTTCAACCGGCTTGTCGGCGATGGCGCCGCGAATTTCCACTTTCACACCCTTTATATGCCCCGGAGCCAGCGTGCTCATCAGCGTGCCGAGACGCTGTGCCAGGTCGGCATAGTAACAGACAATCGGCGATGCTGAACCGAGTGACGGCGCGTTGACGGCGTTGCGAATCGGACCGCCCCGCAGGGCATCCGTCAAAATCTGCGCCGCCTCAACGGCCACTTCAATTTGTGCCTCTTCTGTGCTGGCGCCCAGATGCGGCGTCACCAGACAGCTCGGCACCTCCTTGAATCGCACATTCTCCGGCGGCTCCTTGGGAAACACGTCCAATGCCGCGCCGGCAATCGTCTTTGCCTCCAGTGCATTATACAGGTCGCCTTCGTTAATGATGCCGCCGCGGGCACAGTTGACAAGCCGGCACGTCGGTTTCATCATCTTCAGCTCTTTGGCCGAGATCATATTGAGCGTGTTTTCATTTTTCGGAACATGGATGGTGATATAGTCCGACTCTCGATAGATTTTTTCGAGATTGTCAACAACCTCCACACCCATCGCTTCGGCTTCCTTCGGAGCGGCAAACGGGTCATATCCGAGGACCTGCATATTGAACCCTTTGGCCATTTTGACCACGGCCATTCCGATTCGACCCAAACCGATAACGCCGAGGGTCTTGTTGTTTAACTGATTGCCTTCGTAGCTTTTGCGGTCCCACTGGCCGCCCTTCAGGCTGTTGCAGGCCGGCACGATATGCCGGCTCATCGCCAGCATCAGGGCCATCGTGTGTTCGGCGGCGCTGAGGGTGTTGCCGCCCGGAGTATTCATCACAATAATACCTTTCTGAGTAGCCGCCGGGATGTCCACGTTATCCACACCGACGCCGGCACGGGCGATGCCTTTTAATTTACCCGGGTTGGCCAATACCCTGGCGGTCACCTTGGTTGCGCTGCGGATAATCAGACCATCATACTCGCCGATGATTTTAACCAGTTCATCCTCGCTTAATCCGGTACGTACCACAGGTTCCACATCCGCCATTGACTTAAGAAGATTGATTCCTTCCTGGGCCAGTTTGTCGCTGATCAAAATCTTTAACATATACGATTCTCCTAATAAACATCCTCTTGAACCATTTCATTCAGCGTAGAACGCTCTTCGTTAATCCGGTATTCATTTTTGCGACAGGTATAAAAATGGCGGACGACGCAATGCGCCGCCGCAGCAGTGAGTGTTTTAACCTGATTTTCCCGACCCTCCGTTGACAACTCCGTTGCCACATCCGCAACAATACCTTCGGTATTCTCGGGGCAAACGATTTTTTCAGTCTGGCTGTCTATTAAAACCGCCCTGGCTCGCATCTGGCCGGAATAAATTTTATCGCCGTGTAAATTGATGACCTCAAAATTCTCGAGACGAACATAGAGAACCAGTCCGGCTCCGACTTGTCGCCCCAGCGCCGCCGGAGTTTGGGAACGGCCATAAACCGCAGGATGTGAAGCGGTCTGCGTCAGGATGTTTTTCTCACTGATTCTCGCCTTTTTTCTCAGTTGTGCCAAAATTGCCTGATTTAACTGTCCGGCAACCCCGGCATCGGCCCCGCTGCCGGGCAAAGATTCCACCCAGACAAACAGCATTTTTTGCTGAAGCCGGCTTTTTAAATCACAGTTAGGCTTAATCCCTTTCTCAAACGGCCCCGGATTGGCCAAAAAACCAAAAAGAGTGCACCCTTGGCACAAAAACATCTGCACCAAAAATACAACACAAAGGGTCAGCTTTTTCAGGTTCTTATTCAACTTAATTATGGTCCTCCGTTGCCGCTCAGAGTCTTTGCTAAAGTCGCCAGCCAGCCCAGCAGAATAACCGCACATGCACCCACAATAACATACCTCCAAAAACAGGGCCGGAGCAACACCTGCTGCAAACGGGAGTGTATCCCAAAAATTGCGGTATGTAAAGACAAAATCGCCGTCAGAACCGCTACGCCGCAAAACACCGCCGCCGCCGGCTGAATTTGAAAGGAACGTATCATATCCCCTGCCGTAAACGCCTGTGCCGCATGAGTCCATCCGCATCCCGGACACGGAAGGCCGAACCGCTGTTTGAATCCGCACACGCCGAACACATAACGAAATTGAAGCGTCCCCTTTTCTCCCAGCCGCAGTAGAACGAAAACACAGACAATTCCCAGAAAAATCGCAGCGGCAATCAGTCGTGTTGCGGGGGATTTTGTTTTTTTCACAGCATTTGTTGATTGGCAATCGGTCATTTGCCGGATACAATAGACCGCACCTGTAAATTTGTCAAGATGAAAGGAATGTGATGCGATTAGCCGCATCGGACACAACCGCTTTTCTGCAAATCGCCGTTGAGGCATCCCGCCTGGCGGGCAAAAAGGCCATGGATGAATTGTGCCGTGTTTCCAGCAGCCTGAAAAATCCGTCCGAACTGGTCACGCAGGCAGACCCGCTGTGTCAGGAAATTATTATTCATCACATTCGCAAATCTTTTCCCGCCCATGGCGTTCTGGCCGAGGAAGGCCCCGGCGGCGCAATGCTGCTGGAGCCGCCGAAAAATACCTGCGATATCTGGTGGGTCATAGACCCGATTGACGGCACAAATAATTACGCCCACGGTCTGTTATGCTTTTGCGTCAGTATCGGCGTATTTCACGAAGGCAAACCCGTTGCCGCCGTCATTTATGACCCCACCACGGATTCTCTGTTCACTGCAACGCAGAATACGCAGACCTGCTGTAATGGACAAAAAATCCACGCCGGCCGGGAACCCATCAGCCAATTTGCAAGTTTCGCCGTGGACAGCCATTTTGACGCCGGCATCGAACCGGCGGTCATTCAAATTATGCGAATGACGCGTTTTCGCAGCCTCGGCTCGACGGCTTTGAATATGGCCTACGTCGCCAAAGGTGCCCTTGTCGGGGCGGTCACTATTTCCGCGAAACTGTGGGATATTGCCGCGGGCGTTTTACTGATTGAGCGGGCCGGCGGAATTGTTACCACGCTCGATGGTAAAGCGGTTTTCCCCGTGGATTTGAATCACTATAAGACGCAGCGTTTTCGCCTGTTGTCGGCAAATCCCAAAACACACCCCGAATTGCTGGCGATTTTTAAGAGCCTCTAAGAATGGTTAAAAATCATCGTCTGTACTTCGACGCCTTCGATGGCGTTGAGTTTATCGGCCAGTTCCTGTGCGGCGGCAGGGTCGTCGGTCATTTCCAGAATCAACAGGCCATTGGGGGAGCAGAATTTTTTCTCCGCCTCGTGCAGCCCCAGACGGGTACGAATGCTGCATCCATATTCGGTCAAACGCTCTTGTACGGAACGGACATGATGAATCCGATCGGTAATATGAACGCCTAAAATGATATGTTTTGCCATCGGCATAAAGAATCCTTTCCGGTTTTTATGATTCTTGAGGCCCGCGATAAAAAGGATCGTCGAGTTTATCGTTTCTTTCTTCGGATTCCGGTTCCGTCCATTCAACGTCCTCAATCGCCGACTCGGCGGATTGCACTTCCTTCAGAACCTGACGGGCCTTTTCCATTTCACTTTGCCGAACCAGCAACCGCACCTCACATCGCGGCATGACATGATACAAACTCACCGCGGCAAGATTCTCGTTTTCCAGCACCGCATGGATTCCTGCTTCCTCAAGAGTAATGCGATCCAGGTGCGCCATTTCCGCATTGTCGTATTGCGCCACCACCGCCAGTTTTTCGTCCATAAATCCTCCTGATACTATTCCCTGAACACTTCACCCAGCTTGCCGACTTGCTTTTTATACTTCGGCGGCCGTGGTGATAATTCTACACCGGACACCCCCTTGCCGACAAGTGCCAAAAACAGCCGATTATTCCAGCATGGATTCCAGGATTTCCGCGGCGATTTGCACAAATTCCGGACAATGTTCAAATGCCCCCGGCTGTTTAGCCAGCAATGCGCCCTCGGGCGTCATAAAATCAAACCCCAGCAGTTCCCGACAAATCAGCGACCCGGCGCGGGTCTTGAACTCATCGCAAAATACCTGAACTTTTTTATACGTTTCGTATTTTGCGGCCTTGTCCTTTGGATTGGTTGTGCCGTATTTCAGCCCCAATATCAGGATTGCCCCGGTGACGGCCCCGCAGATTCCGCCGGTTAAACCGACGCCTCCGCCCAGACCGGATGCGATTTTCAAGGCCGTATTTTTGCCCACCCCAAACCGGTCCTCATACGCCGCGACAATCGCCTGAGAACAGGAGTACCCCTCGTTAAACATCTCCACCGCCTGTTTGACCCGCTGATTCATAGCATCGCCTTTCTTTAAGAAGAATTTGTCGGTGAAAAGATGATACCTTCCGGCGGCGTGATTGCAAAGAAATACTTCTTTTGAGATATACCGTACCTTGGTTTTAAGACACGAAAAAAAGGCAGGCTCGTGTGAGGTCGCGGGCCTGCCGGAGGAAAGCATCCTTTCCCATATTTCAATTTTCAATTATTGTTTTTTAGCCACTCCGAACGGAAACATCTCCATCCCCGCTTTTTCCGAAGATACGCAGATATCACAATATGCCCTTAGCTCCCCGTATCCTCGTCAAGCGATGTGTTCGGCCCCCGCAGTTGTTCTATCTGTTTGCGTAAATCGCCGTTCTCGCGTCGCGTAGCTTCAAGATCGAAAATCAGGTATTTGACTCCAACCCGAAGATAATCCAGCGAATTCTGCAGTGACGAAATCTTCTCCTGCAGCATTTTGTAATGTTCACTGCTCCTGCGGGCCAGAAAAAGAATCTTTTCCCGCTGCGGCGTCGGAATGTCGCCGGCATTGTTCAACAGTTCACTTAGTTTTTCCTCAAAACCGGATGGACTCATCATTCACCCCCTCACATCAAGTTGACACCTCTCGTGTATGCTCCGAAGCCAGGACGCCGTCGCCCACAGCTCTTTTCACCAATGAATATGTTTCTTAACCCCCGTTGATAATCTTGCGTTTCAACTACAACGCTGATTATAACAAATCGGGAGTTTCGTTTCAAATTCCCCCTCAAAAATCATCTCCGGCACGTTCAAAAAACACCCCGTTATCCCGCCGGGCACACGTTTTTTATCACCCCATGGAAGATTTTTTTAATTTTTTGGACCCCCGCCATACTTTATTTATTGCAAGATTTCTGAAGGCGGAAAAAGTTTGACAACCCCGGCCATTAAAGATATAAAAGCCGTTTTATGGGCGTATAGCTCAGTTGGTTAGAGCGCACGGATCACACCCGTGAGGTCACAGGTTCGAGTCCTGTTTCGCCCATTGGATAAAAAATATCTTTAATTTGAGACGTTTCGCAAAGTTCGGAAAATTTACGCTTAATCCCGAAATCGCAAGGACTTAAGACATCATTGGCAGTACTGTCTTGCAAAACGTCGCCGGTCGTTTCTACTATGCTCTGGCCCTGATTGTGGCCCACTTTTTGGCCCTCTTTTTTGCCCCCATTTTGGACGGTGTTTTCGGCGTGATTTAAGACAGTTTTTTCAGCCGCTTGTTTCATGTCTGCATCGGTAACTTGTGCATAATGGGCCATAGCAACAGCAGGACTATTCCCCAGCCAACTGCAAACGGCCTTAAGATTGCCGCCGGTCATCTTGAATAATTCCGTTTCCCTTGTGCTTCGGCAGTTCTGAAACAGCTTCGGCCAAGCGGCTATTCCAGCCCGCTTCAATATCCGGCCTAACTGTGTCCGCAAATTGACCTTGCCGCCCCTGTAGCTCTCAACACAATAAACCGCCCCTTCTTTGGCCGAATCATACGCATCCTGAAACAGCGGCTTTAACTCTGGAAACATAGGGACAATACGAACTCCGCAATCCGCATGATGTTCGGTCTTTGGGCTGTGTACCGTGAACCGCTGCTTATCAAAATCGACATCTTGCCATTTAAGCCGTACAATTTCGGATGGACATCGCAAACCGCCCCAGCGGGCAAGACCAAAGATTAACCGCCATTGACTATCAGGACAGGCATCCAAGACCTTCTGTGCCGTTTCTACGGAGAGATAATAGAATCGGGATTCATTTGCCCGGACGGATACCGATTGCCCCCGGAACGGGTTTTTGGTGATAATCTCGGCATCAATCGCCGCATTAAAGAATTGCCGGGTAATCCCGATATGCCGTCGCAGGGTGTTTTCAGACAGCAGGGAAACAGTTTGCAGGTATATACGAAAGTTCTTTGCCTGCTCTTTTGTAACACTATCAAGGGAATCATCTTTGAAGAAAATCGCCAGTTTGCTTTCCACATCACGCCATTTTCGCCGGGTAGCTTCTTTCACGTCTAACCGCCGGTCGATATAATCGGCAACCCATGCCGCAACCGTCCATCGGGTCTGTTTTTCTCTGGATTCAATAAGCCCCAGGACTTCAAGCCGCTTCCTTAAGCGGTCATCAATCGCCTTTATCCATGCCGCTGTAGTATCCTCAATCCTCTGGCCGTTCATGCATCGGATTAGGTCGTCTATGTACCGATGGACCTTTTGGGCCTCGTCCTGTTTTATCTCGACTTCCTTTTTTTTGGCCCCAGCGGGTATGACTATACCCAGGAAGATTTTTGGCCGGGCCTCATTCTCACCTGGAGACAACCGGAGATAATACCGCCCTTTAATTTTCGATAGACTTGACATATCTACCTCATTTTCTTTTTTGAAATTACATAGTCAAAATATACAAGCAATTTTTCCACTGTCTCGGCTTTACAACTGCCGCCCTGCATTATCCGACATAAGACGGCCTGGTCAACCCCTGTATCCTTCCAGATTCTATATCGGGTCTTGCCGCAGGTCTTTATCTCTTTTTGTAATGTCTTTAGTATGTCCATATAGGCAATATATCTCAATAGTAATCAATCGTCAAGCAGTATTCCAAAATTTATAATTTATGGCAAATAGCCGGGGGGATGTCTGACCGTCAGACATGGCCCCCGGCCAGCCAGAAAACTCTCAACTGTTTTCCGGTAAGTCGTTAAAATGCGGTATCTTAATGCTGTTTTCCGCTTCATCGGCCAACTGCCTGGCGTTTGCTTCAATCATCTCGTTTTGTTTTTGGCAATAATTAGCGGCATTTTCCAAAAAGCACATTCTTCTCTGTATCCGTTCAAAGTCGGTCGCAGCCTGTCGATATTGTGCTTGAATACCCAAAAGGCCAGAGGCTTTAATAAAACCATCTCTTGCGTGTTCCATTTCTTTGGTCGTCTCTCGTAACTGTCGCCGTGAGGACTTGACGTTATCGATAATTCTGGGGATAGGTTCCGCCGCAGCCGCAGCCGCCTTCAACAGCCCCAGGCCCGAAAGCCGGGTGTATTCCTCATGGTGTTTGTTGAACATCGCCATCCCAACACTGACCGCGTCAGCGGCCCGTCGTATCTGTTCAAACAAAAAATTAGTTTTTTCGACAACCGCCAATAACTGACCAAGACAATTCCTGTCTTTGTCGTCCAGGTCATCGCCGACATAATTGTCCGAAATGTACTTGCTGACGATTGAGTCCATCGCAGCCCCGGCATTTTTTGAAACAACATCCTGCTTACTCATAAATTTTCCTTTCAATTTTTTTATAATGCTTCAGTTTCTCGGCATCAAAGCCGAACAGTTCAACCCAGCTATTGCAATTATTTTCAACTTCTATTTTTTTATCATCATATTCCGACAGCTTAAAGGCCCCGATTGCAAACTGAAACTCGTGTGTCAACTCGTGGGCAATCAATGCCTCTGCGCCGTCGGTGTCCATCTCCATAATCATGTCGCTGCAAAAAAAATAGCCCGTGTCAAGGCGGAAAAACGCTGACGGGGTGTTCGCGTTCTTTCGTTTTGAAAACTGCGAAAACCACCGTTGTCTGTTTGCAAGGATGATTTTGGGATAGTCCGTTACCAGTAACCGCCGCTGTCTCCATGCCGCCAGCAGGGTCCTTCGCACAAAAAAGGATAGCGATATCCAGACGCGGCAGAACAACTCTATAAACCGCCGCGCGTCTGTGGCAGAAACACCAAAACACTCAACCGGGATTGCCCGCCGCCGCAGAACATGAATAAAAAAAACTATATCGGGTTTTTTCATATTGCCGCCTTAGTCTTGCTGGACAAGCCCGTCCAGTTTTCATTTTGGGTGTCAAAGCTAAAACCGAGTACCCGGACCAGCTCATTACACTCTGCCTCAAGTTTCTCCTCACCCAGCTCATCCGCCGTTAGCCCCGCGTCGTCCAGGCAATCATGCGACAGCTCGTGAATGATAATCGACTCAATAAAGTCATCCGACTCGGCCATAATTTCCGCGCTAAAATAAAAGCCCGATTCGGGATGGAAAAAAGCCAAAGGCTTTTCGCGTCCTGGAGAACAATACCGTCGCGCGAAGGTCCGCTGCCCGGCCAAAATGACAAACGGATAGTACAGATAAGCCGCTCGCCGCTTCCGCCAGCTTCTCAACAGATATCGCCTCGCATCAAACTCCATCGTCTCCCAGGCATGGATAAAAAGCGTTGCGAATCGATTCGCATCCTCGCGCGAAACATTATACACGAGTAAAGGAATAGACTTGTGCCGCCGAACAGGTAATACATAAAGCTGCTCAACCTCTATTTTCGGTTTCCTCTTTTTGGGCTTCATTTTTTTAGTCTCCGTATCACAAACTAACAATCGGGTGTTTTTTTGCCCCGCGTCTTGACCGCATTGGCCGACCCTTCGGAAGGACCCAAAAAACGCCTCACGGGGGGTCCACCTGGTTATTTTTTGGAGTCGGTGGTCGGAATTTTCCATATAACTCGCCGATTGATTTCGACGTGTCCATTGTTTGCTCTCGTCGTCGCAGTTCATCTATCTGGGCCTGTCGCTCTTTGGTCCTTTTTGGCTCGCCAGCGGCAGGGCCATCAGGCTCGCCCTGCCGCTTGCGGCTTTTTATATTCTTTAATGTATATTCTGTATCCCGCCCAGGCGGGACAGTACTGTCCCGCTCTGGCCGGGACACTAGCGCGCAAAATCGGGACAGTGGCCCCGGCTCCACTGTCCCGCCCAGGTCGGGACACTGGCCGGGCAATATCTTCCGATGAACACTCTGTTTTGCGACAATCGCAATCAACCCCTTTTTGTTCATGGCGGTAATTGCATTCCGTACCGTCGCCGGTGAACGGTTTATCGTTTCCCCGATTTTGGCGTTGCTGGTATGAAGCCCGCGTTTTTTTGCAAAGGTGAGGACCAGGGCCATAATTTTTTTTTCGGTATCGGACAACGGCAAGTAGTCCAGGACAGAAAAATAAGCATAGTATTCAATCATCGCTTAACGCTCTCGATGAACCGGGTCAGGTCAGCAACATCGTATCGGACCGCTCGGCCGCTGATTCTGACCGCCGGTATCCGCCCGGCTGCGGACAAAGAAAATAACGTCCGTTCCGATATGGCCAGACGCTTGGCGGCTTCTTTGACGGTTAATAGATGTGGGATAGTCGGAGTGTCATCGTGCATGGTCGCCCCCCGTGGTAATAGCGTTCAAGATTGATTCTTTTATCCGCAAAGACCCATCTGGCAAAATCACACATGGTATCTTCCCCTCACGGATAAGCCGCTTGGTCCTGCCAGTCGGATACCGAAATAAAATGTCAACCTCAGTTGGTGTCAGTAAGTTCTCAATTTTCTTTTTCATACCCCCATTAAAACAAAAAAGGACAGAGTTCAAATACCCATGTCCTTGAATGTGCCAGAATACCCGCCAATACCGTTCAATCGGCTATGCTTTTTCTAATTTTTCCTTTTCTTTTT
>Ga0194119_10002092_pt1 | contig 34808 bp, 41 predicted proteins | sample TA2MahC100mmetaG_FD_148620 | JGI IMG/M metagenome (GOLD analysis project Ga0194119, IMG submission 148620) | Freshwater microbial communities from Lake Tanganyika, Tanzania - TA2015018 Mahale Deep Cast 100m | ecosystem: Environmental > Aquatic > Freshwater > Lake | place: Tanzania: Lake...
ATACCGTTGTCGTCCGTTCCGGTGTCCGTTTTTCACCATAGAATGATGACACTGCGAGCATTTTTTTTCGTATCATATACGTACATATTACAATCGTTTGGATGAAATACCAAAACTGTGGCTCAATCGAGCCACAGTTTTGGTATTTCATCCTCCCGATTTTAGTCTTATCCCCAAAAAGGCAGGATGCACTCAATGAGATAATGAACAGCGCCATGTCAATATATGTTTTTTCGTTTGAAAATCTATGCTGTCGCTCAGAATAGCGCATTTTGAGAAAAATACAAGGGAAATAAAAAAAGACCGTTGCTACGGTCTTTCATATTCATCATCGCCACCATTTGTTTGGTGGGGATACTCTGTGCCAGTGACAGATGCTGTCACAAGCATGCAAATTGCCATAACGATATGAAATGGCATACATGCTAATTGCCAAATTGTGTTCATTTGTACAAGATTATTATTGATTGATGAAATGATGTCTCTCAGCACTATATACGTATGAGCATGAAAAAGCAATAACAAAATGACCAGCACGACGCTGGTCAATTGAGGATATAATGATGCTTGTCGCATCCTATTTTTCTGCGGATTCTCTTCTGTACACGTCTTGAACCCGTATAGTTATAGCGTGCCCCCATAATCGTAAAAATTACTCCAGAAACGAGCATGCCTGTGGCAAATTCTGTGAGTATTTTCTTTACAAGAAATGACACAGGGAGACATACGCCCACCATACAGATGAGAGAACATGTGATTGTTCCCATTCCGATAATAAAGAATACGCGCTCTATCACCAAGGAAAATGAAGGTTCATTAGAAAACATAATTTTTTCTCCCATAAGATATTCGTCTCCTGGGTGGACAGGAGAATCATAGAGCTCATATTCAAGAAGTTCTTCCGCTTCTTTCCCGAAGCCAGTTTTGAATGTTCGTGACATGGCCAATATTTTTTTAAGGTTACAAAGATACTATTTTTGAGCATAGCGTATTTGTTGGTGTTTTACAATAGAGAGAGCGGGTGGCACTTTTAGTGCCACCCGCTCTCTCTATTATTTCGATTTGCTTTTTCGTTATTGTTTATGTTATCTGTTCTAAAAATGTAAGTGCTGCGTCATTGCTGATAACCATTTCTACGTAATCTCGAATGTGTTGTTCGGACGTGTTTGGGTGTTGTTCTTTGAGTAGTGTTGTCTCCGTATTAATTCGTTCTGTATCGGGAGAAAGATGTTCTGCTTGAGCGATTGCCGTGAGTGCCAATTGCGTTTTGGCACTTTTTTCACCATCAGGTCGCCATTCTGCGCGTAAATCGTCTCGTGTTTTCTTGATATGTTCTAGATAGGCGTCAAATTTGAGACCCATATGTGAAATATTATCTTCAAATTGTGACATCATGCGGTCGATTTCTCCTTCAATGATGATATCAGGTACGTCTGTTTTCATTTCAGCAACAATTGCGTCCATAATTGCGCCACGGCGTGCTTGCGTGGCACGATGCTCTTTCTCCACGCGCATGTTTTCTTTTACTTTCGCACGTAAATCAGCTGCGTCGGTAAAGTTACCGAGTGAGCGAGCAATATCGTCAGTGAGTTCGATGGGAGTTTTGGTTTCTTCTTCCGCATGGTCATGATTACACGTATCATCATGCACATGATCGTCGTGACGATGTGCCAGAACGTCGCCTATTGTTTTTTCTACTTCTTCATCCGTTACGGTAACAGTTTCTTTCTTTGCGTTTATTTTTTTTGCGAGGGTTGCATAATCGGGAAGTGTGATTTCTGGCATGACGGCAGTCGTGATAGAAAATCCAAGAGGAGAACCGCTGGCAAGTTTGGTGATGGTGATTTTGGGATGTCCAATAGCATTAATGGCGTTGCTGGTAACAAGAGAAGGATACGCCTTACTTATCGCCATGCGCGCCATTTCTTCAAGGATGACTATATCACCAACTTGTTTGATGACAAGCGCTTCAGGAATATGTCCGGGACGGAACCCATCAAGTTGTATATGTTCTGATACGCGCGCGACAGCGGTGGCACGATGCTTTTCAAGTTCAGCAAAAGGAAGTTCGCCCGTTATTTCAACGGTTGAACGTTCTTTTTTGGTAATAGTTACTGAGGGTGTGAGAGAAGTGTGTTCTGTGGTCATAATGAAAGGAAGTGTACCGTATGTGGCTGTGAGAAGCAAGAAATCCGATGATGTTGTGTGATAACTTGCATAGCAAACTAAAAAGTACCAAATCACAAATACCAAATCTCAAACAAATTATAATACCCAATATTCAAAATACGTGATCCCGTTTCATCATTGAGATTTTGGTATTGTTTGTTATTTAGTACTTAACGTTTGGTATGTGAAGAAATATTTTTTTATACAGCACAGGAAAAGTAATTTGCTTGTTTGGGTATACACGCATATACTAATGTCGCCTTGTCCCTATAGTCTAATGGATAGAACGCGACCCTCCGAAGGTTGAGATCCAGGTTCGATTCCTGGTAGGGGCACCCAGCCCTACTTTCATGAGAGAGTCAGAATGTAAAATAATTTAAATACACAGAATAATCATATGCGATCACACATACGTACTATATGAAAATAGAGCTGGGTGTATCTTTACCGTACGGCTCGAAACCATTTTCTGGAAAATTCCTGACCGCTCGGGTGCGGCGAAAGGAGGGGTTGGGGGGAAGGAATTTTTGCCCGCCCTCGCTTTCCGCCGCCGCCGAATTTCGTATTTCGCTTTGCGAAATGCACCGCCTGTTTACAATTTTTATTTTTTGGTGTAGCATTAAAGTAGTTGAAAAGGAATATTACTGATACTTTAATTCTACTACTACGATATTAGTATGTCAAACATTACAAAAACACTTAGAAAACTTAGGGAAGCCAAAGGATTATCCCAAGAAAAATTGGCGAGATTGGCCGATGTCGCCAATAATACAATTATTAAAATTGAAGCTGGTAAAAACCAGAATCCAACGCTTGATACTCTCAAGAAAATAGCGGAAGCTCTTGATGTAAGTGTTGATGATTTAATAAATTAAATTTGTACTTTATGAATGAAGTAAATTTTATAGAACTTGATCTCATAGAAAATTATAAGATTAAATTTAAGTGTTTTGACGCCCCAGACGGTTATCAAGCTACTTTTCATATCTACGCAAAAGACGACGACTCAGCTCATTATCAGATAGATTTTGTTATAACGGGAACCGAATATAATACTGTTATAGACGGAAATATTAAACCTAACAAAGATTTAATAAACGAAAAATACGGCGGGCTAGAAAATTGTTTTAAAAATGTTGGAGTAGAATATATAAAAGAAAAGGTCAAACAGAATAATCTAAAAAATGAATCCATCAATATCTTAAAGTTAATATGAATGAACAAAAACCACAAAATTTAAAATGGTTATGGTGGAGTTTGGGGATTATAGGTTTTTTTGTAATTATTTTAGTCGCGGCCAATCAAACCCCAACCCAGACCGTTTCAGAACCAACGCCGTCAACAACCAGGCAAATACTGCCGCCGTCCGTTCCACCCACTGAAACCCCAGTGAACCAAAATATAGGGCCGAAATGGGACTATGTTAGTCTTACGCCAGAAATCTTTAACAGAATTATACAAAAAATAAGAAGTGCGTCTAATTCTGAAATAAAATCAACCAAAACCAGCGAACAGGCTTCTGTCACTTTTTATTATTCATTTGTGGCTCACGATCCTTGTGAACCGCTTTTGAAAGACTTCCTAGTGCTTGAAATAGAAGCAACTACATATGTAGATGAAAATGGACAAAAGTATCCAAATGGGCCAATAACTGATTACTATTTAATGAGAGACACAGACCACGATACTTATCCGGAAGACTATTATACCCCCGGGGAACCCATTCCCGATGCAGTGTTATGTGATCCACGAATTGCCTCCATACCTTTTACAGAAGACACACCTCATGCCAGTGAAATGTTGTCATTATGGGAAGCAGGTATGAATTATTTTGCAGCCAATTTATTGAAATAAATATGGGAGAAACCCTCTAATAACGATATGTCTATACGCTCTAAATTTTTAGCAAAGTGGGGAGAAAATCTAATGCGGAATCATGATTCAGAATTGGCGTTAAATATGTTTGATCGAGCAATTAAAGCTGACCCTAAAGAATTGAAAGCCTATCTTGGAAAGGCTGGTATATATGTTGGAAGAGGGAATGCAGAGGAAGCGATAGAAATCTTAAACCAGGCGATTGAGGCAAATCCAGAATATTACACAGTACTACAAGAGGCTAAGCAAGGAATTCCCGATTATATAAAAAACGGAACAAACCAATAGTATGCGGATGGTTGGCAAAACAATTGGATATCTACTTTGGATCGGCGCAGGCATATTGATGTTTATTTTTTGGCTAATGGCGATGAGTAGCTGGCTCGGTTTTCTTGGAACCATTCTTGCTTTTGTTCTTGCGCCAGGACTGGTTATTTTTCCAATCGTCTTTTGGATTGTTGAAGGAGTATTCCCAACTTTCTATTTCATGGTTTGGGGAATAGGAATAGTCGGCTTAATTATTGCTGGCGTTTCCGCAAAAGACGATTAAATGGAATTAGACAAAAAGAAAAACATCGCGCTACTCATCGCCACAGCCTTTTTGTTCGTGGCTTTATTTGATGGCTGGCCTTACGGATTTTTCACACTCTTACGATTTGTTGTTTTTGCAATCTCCGCGTATATCGCGTGGATGGCATATGAAGCGAAAAAAGAAAAGTGGGTTTGGATTTTTGGATTTCTCGCGGTTCTTTTCAATCCATTTATTGTTATTCATTTTAACCGCGAAACTTGGAGTGTTGATTTGATTGTCGGGATTTTTATGATAATTTTGGTGTTCGTGCTAAAATTTGAACGCAGGTCAAACACAACTTGAAATTTTTAGGCGGCGCGCCAACTTCGTTGGCACGAAATTCGGCGGCGGCGGAAAGCGAGGGCGGGCAAAAATTCCTTCCCCCCCAACCCCCTTCCTTTTTGCCCGCCCGAGCGTTCAGTTTGGCGCGCGAAGCGCGCCGTCAATTCCGTTCAAAAAAAGTTCGGATTTCGTCAAACAAACGCACCCAGGTAAAAGAAAAACCGACAAATTGTTGTCGGTTTTTCTTTTAGAAAGCAAACTTCTTTGCTTTCGTGCCTGTGTGCCAGGCGCAGGCATATTTTCTTCTCGATTTATCGAGAAGAAAAAGCCGAGCCGGGGTCGCGAGCACTTAGTAGAATGCGAGCTTTAGCGAAGCATTATACTTAGTGACTCGTGACCACCCAGCTCTATTTTCATATAGTACGTATGTGTGATCGCATATGATTATTCTGTGTATTTAAATTATTTTACATTCTGACTCTCTCATGAAAGTAGGGCTGGGTGTCCCTACAGCAAGACAACTGCTTGTCTTGCGTCAGGAATCGAACGCGAAAGGGGTCGGGAAAACTGTAGTTTCCCCGTGAAGGATGTCCGCGAAACCGTGGGTTTCGCGAGCGCACCCAGCTCTACTTTCATGTAATACGCATATACATGTATAATTTTTTGCCAGTGTATACAGTTGTTACATGTACGATTGCCCGTGATGAAAGTAGGGCTGGGGAGCAGTGAGTGTTCCTGGTAGGGGCACCCCATATCTGTTGTACAGGATAAGTTCCATATAGTATACTTATCTTATTATCATGTAATCATGAATAACATGTTAAACCTCGAACAACAACAGCGTATACTCACCGAAGAGGAGGGTGGAGATGAATTTCGGAATCAAACTTTTCTGGAGATTCAACCTGAAGGGACGGAGAAAAAATCTTGGTATCGTCAAGCGGGGAGCGAAAGAATAGAGCGAATCGGTTCTTTTTTCTCGCAAATAAAGGGCGGTTTTCGTGAGAAGATAGGCCGAACAGGTAGGGCGGTATCGATGGCGGTACAGAGGGCGAAAGAGGTGGGAATCGCCGGTTTCGAAACAGTTATGGCGACCCCTGAGTTGATTCGCCACGGTATTGATGTTACTGCCGATGCTGGGTTAAATGCGTATGATGCTACCGTAGAATTTGGAAATAGGGCGTTGTATTCCGCCGCGGAAAAAGTTTCTAAGCCGTTTCTTGAATTTCAGCGCAGTCGGCTTTCACACGCATTGGAACATATGGCAAGGAGGGTTGAGCGAAAGAACATGAGTAAGGAACGTTACGATGAGGCGAAGAGACTTTTCGCTCATTTAGAAGATTTGTTGGCAATATAATACTAATAATACTATGGATGAAAAACGACAAAAAATCAGAGAACACGTTGAGGTGTCCGATATCCCCGAACACTTGAAGCAAAAGGAGTTGCAGATTATTGATGATTTGGAACTTTCGACTCCCGAGGTCGAAATCGCAATCGCAAAACTCATAGGAGAACAATTCGATGTGATGATTACGGATCTCGGAATTGATGACATTCCTCAGAGTGAAGAAGTTGAATTGGCACTTAAAAAGCTTGAATCAATATCGGAAGAGGCGCAACAAGATCTGGAAAACAATATGAAGATAGTTGATGACGCCCTCAAAACAATACAGCAAGCGGCTGAGGAGATTCAGAAAACAGCCTTGGAGAAAAGTTTTTTGAACAACAACTAATATTATCCGACGGGAAACACCAACGACAAATCGTTGGTGTTTTGTCAAGAAAGCAAACTTCTTTGCTCGCGTCAGGAATCGAATGCGGATCCGCCCAAGTTTCATACGTTACATTCTTCTATGCAACACATATATAATCAAAGGATTAACATCGGAACAAAAAAGTCTGCTACGAAATTTAAGCTGGGGTTCGTGAGATTATTTATGCTAGAAAAACGATTGCACAAAAAAACGGACACGAATGTCCGTTGTTGCTTCTCAAAACATCAAAATACCTGCATAGAAATGATGATTCTCGTGTCGTATGGAATGACCATGACATCGTCATCATATCCCAGAACAGGGGGGGGTTGCATCTTCAGAGAGCACTATGACCGGAACACTGTGTTCCTTTGTTTCGCCAACAACCATGCTTGCCAGATCACTTTCCAGTGCCTTCATCTCTTCTTGTGTAATGGATATGTTACTGTTTGCTGGAGCAAGACGAATGACCGTCCCTACAGAAACATCATGAAGACGCTTCTTTTGCAGTCCCTGCGGGTGAAACATGATTTGGGCGGGATAGGTAATTACTTCTCTTGATCCATGACGAGACAAGATCCCCCCTTTCCCATCAGTGGGAATAATCATCCTGTCGTTTTTCTCACCATGTGCCCTCGGCGTATCAACGGCAATGAATACCGCTGGGTTGTCGGCTTCTAGCTCATTAAAAAGGCTATCGCCGTCAGCAAAGCGGAAGATGGTCATTTTGGGCGTTTCCGCCAGAGTTGTTCTTTGTCCATCAACAACGTGTTCCTTCAAAGTCATGCGAGTTGTCATGTTTTAATTATCTAGTTGTAGAATATGTTACCGCTTGTCATCATACAGATATGAGGGGGCGTGTCAAGGTAAACAAAACACACGGCGGGCTCTGAGCCCGCCGTGTGTTTTGTCTTCATTCTCTCTTAGGGTTAGGGATTAAATATCTCGCACCTTGTTGCGAAAAATAACGTGGGCTGTTTTTTATAAAAAGCATAGTGATACCCCATAGCTTGTTACGGGATAGTTCATTGTTTATCATTTTTATCATCTATAATTTTATGAAATTGCTTTTTTTGTGGGGGGGGGTAGAATAAGAGATATGAAATACAAAAGAGGGTTCACGCTCATTGAACTTTTGGTGGTTATTGCAATCATCGGACTTTTATCTTCTGTTGTTCTCGCCAGCTTAAATACCACACGCATAAAAGCGAGAGATGTAAGACGGATGAGTGATATAAATCAACTTGTTCGTGCACTTCAATTTTATTACGATGATCATAACATGTTCCCGGGTGCTTCAGGTTGTATTGGTGTTATTGATGGACAAACATGTTGGGGAGACAGACTCCTTCCTGGAAACACAGCACTAAAGACTTCTCTCGAGACGTATATAAATCCTCTTCCGACAGATCCGCTTCCCAATAGGGGGTGGGGCGATAGATATTATTATATCGCGAATGGAAGTGTAAGTATAAATTGTGGAGGATACACTCTTCCTGGAACGTTTCTTATTTATCGTCCAGACCAAATAGATGGAAGCACATATACATGTCCTGTCGGACAAAAAGCATGTTGTAGTAGTGGACCATGTAATAACGCAGGAGGACATTATTGTGCAGTTAAACTTTAGATAAAACACGTGGCGAGCTCTAAACTCGCCACGTGTTTTACAATTTTATCGTTTTTTATTATACACGTGTTATCTATTCAACTCCGCGTCAATGTTGTTGAGTTCGGTATCAAGTCCTGAAAGGTCGGTTGCGGAGAGGTCTGCTTCGATGGAGGAAATATCGTCTGACGTTCCTTGTTCTTTCAGTGCTTCAGTTACTGGGTCAGGACGATTCAAGATGTCTTCTCCAGTAACGTTTTCTTCGATAGGAGGAAATGTTCCTGATTCATCAAGTTCTTTACCCCAGAAATAGAGTGTTCCGATAATAAGAATTGCGACAACAATAACAATGCCGACGATAGCACCCCATGAGGTTTCATGTGTAGGCATGACAGCATGTGTTTCCTCAGGCATTCCCGAAGGAGATGTGGGGGAAGATGGTATGGTATCCATAGATATATGTGATGATAAAAATAATTAGAGTGTATTGTCCGATGATGTATCTACAGGTGCGACAGATTTGAGTGAAGCAAGTGCGGAAGTAAGTTTTTCACGTGCTGTGCGTACCGAGTCGGCGGCACTTTTCATTGCTTCTCGTACAATATCTGTGGCACTGCGTGCGTCATCAGTCGCGAGTGAATCCGCAAGAAGTGTTGACGCGTCTGCCAGTGACTCTTTTGCAGCGGCAAGATGAACATGTGCATCAGATACGAGAGATGTTGCTTCTGATGTGTCCACAGAAGAAGGTACATTTTCAATCTTTGCAATACGTGAATCAATACGGTCGGCGAGTTTCTCAAGACGTTCAATTGCGGCAGTTACGCGTTCAATAACGCGTATGGCATACGCTTTGATACGCTCTTTTGCTTGCTCAGCAAGTGCTTCTTTTTTCTCGGCGAATTGTTCTTTGCGTGTCTCAAGTTTCTCCGCGACGGCAGCGCTCTTTTCTGCAATGCGGGCTTTTACTTCTTCAAGTTTCATATCGCGGTTTTCAATTGCTTGTTTTGCCTTGGTACATGCATTGGTGATATCAGTGCAGGTCATAGAGTCAATGCTTGCGCAGCCATCTTTTATTGCTGAGCCGTCCGCGACGTTTGTGAGATTTCCTGCCACTGTTTCACATGTTGTCTTGATGGTGGCGCGAGTTACTTCACATGATGTTTCAGTAGTGGTAGAACACGCGCTTGTTATCCACGCGGGCATGTTCGCAAGAAGTGGAGCTGCGTTTGCACGTAGGGCGTTTACCGTCTCTGTCATATCGGCAGCATCAGGATTTGTTCCTGTGCGCAGTGCGCCAAGAGCACGCTCAATTTCTTTTTGCATTGTTCCCGTAGGTACAGGCTGTCCAAGAAGAGCGTCTTTTGCACGCTCAAGTTCTTTGTGTTTGATTTGTACTTGCTCTTGTATAGATACAGAGGTTGTGCTTGTTGCGCTCGGCGCTGATGATTCCACTGATGTTGTTGTGGTTTGCGCGGAGACACCTTGCCCCATGAAGACGAGCGCAAGAAGTGAAGTGATGAGAATATAGTTCATAGATATGAATAATGAATAATGAGATGACGGTGTATACACTATGTGTATCTGTTCCGTATGTCTTTAGTATAGCAAAACAACGCGCAAGTGAGTGCGCGTTGTTTTCCACAGGTCTTTTTCATTATTATTCGCCGTATGTTTCGCGATAGAGGTCAAAGGAACGTTTCACGACTTCGAGTGCGGCATCACGACCTTCCCATTCTCCGACAGACACTTCTTTTTCTTGAAGTTGTTTGTATACTGCAAAGAAGTGACGAGATTCAGCGAGAAGATGTGGCTCAAGGTCAGAAATGTCCTTAGTGTTTTTGAAGCGTGGATCAGTAACGGGGACAGCAAGGACTTTCGCATCGTCATCACCGCTGTCATTCATTGCGAGTACTCCAATGACACGCGCCTCCACAAGTGCGCCGGGGACAATCTCTTCATGCGCGAGGACGAGTACATCAAGCGGGTCGCCATCTTCCCAGAGTGTACGAGGAACAAACCCATAGTTGGCAGGGTAGTGCATGGGAGAATACAGTACACGGTCAAACTGAATAAGCCCTGTTTCTTTATCAAGTTCGTATTTGACGCGAGACCCTTTGGGGATCTCAATAATAACATTTACTTGTTCGGGGGTGTGTTTCCCCGCGGATACGTCGTGCCAGAGGTTCATAGATATATGGTAAGAATTAAGAATAAGGAATTAGAAATTAGGAATTAGGAATTAGAAATTTCCTATACTATACAGCATAACGCGGAGGGGTGGCGCGTGCAAGTGGACGTTATTGTTTATTACGATTACATATGAGCATAGAGAGACCATGCAAAACACACGGTGAGCATTCAGCTCACCGTGTGTCGTATATGAATTGGGAGATTCGTTGTTATGCTGTTTTTTTGTCGTCCGATGGTTCTTGTGTTTCAATGGCTTCTTCTGTTTTGTCCGCGTCGGTTGCTTGATCATCTTCAGTTTCATGAAGTCCAGGTGCAACATCTGATTCTTGTTCTTCTGTAACGTCTTCAATGACATCACTGAGTCGCACATATCCTTCTTCGTCCTCATCTTCTGTGAATGAATGTTTGTGATGAGGAGTTTCTTCGGAAAACATTTCTTCTGTGGTGCCGTCATCGCCCACAATATCAATATTCCATCCAGTGAGTTTGACAGCGAGACGTGCATTTTGTCCACCTTTCCCAATAGCAAGAGAGAGTTGTTCAGAAGGAACAGTTACTTTCGCCGCACGACGTGTTTCATCAATTTCAATACCAAGGACACGTGCGGGTGAAAGTGCAGAAGCAACAAAGCGATCAGGTTTTTCGTCCCAGAGGATAATGTCAATCTTTTCTCCCGCAAGTTCATTCATGATTGTGGAGACACGCATACCGCGCTGACCGACACATGCACCAATAGGGTCCACATGAGTATCGTTTGTATATACAGCAACTTTGGAACGAGATCCAGGTTCACGGGCGATTGACTTGAGTTCGACAACACCATTTGCTACTTCAGGTGCTTCCATTTCAAAAAGTCTGCGCAAGAATTCAGGATGTGAACGTGAAAGACGAATTGATACACCGCGAGGAGTTTCTGCGACATCAAACATGTATGCGCGGATACGCATACCTTGACGATAGTGTTCAGTGGGGATTTGTTCTTCATAAGGAATGATGCCCGTGGCACGGTCAAGGTCAACAAACACCGTACCGCGTTCCACGCGCTGAATGGTGCCTGATACGATATCGCCTTTTCGGTCCGCATATTCGCCCATGACAGATTCTTTTTCTGCTTCGCGGATTTTTTGGATAATCACTTGCTTTGCTGTTTGAGCAGCAATGCGTCCATAATCATCCTTGCTTTCAAGTGGAAAAATCATTTCATCACCAACAGCGATATCTTTTTTCATGCGCTTGGCATCTTCAACGAGAATATGTCGTTCAGGATTGAAGAGCGGCAATACTTCTACTTCGTCCGATTGTGCATCTCCATGATGTTCATGTGAAAGTGGTGTACGAGAGACGTTTCCCGATGTTTCTTCCAAAAGTTCCTCATCTTCTTCGGAAGGCATACGGACAGTTGTTTCGTCGGCAACAATTTTTATTTGTTCAAACGATACGGTACCTGTTTCAGAATCAAAAAATGCACGAACGATTTGATCTTTTTTGCCGTAGTCTTTTTTGTACGCAGCAGCGATTGCTTGTTCAATAGCGTCCATGATTTTCTCACGGGGAATACCGCGCTCTTCTTCGAGTTGTGCGAGGGCGGAATTAAATACTTTGATGTCAAACATAATAGTATGTTAGTAAGTTAGTATGTTAGTAAATTAGTAAGTTAGTATGCAAGTACGTGTTAGTACGTTATATTTTTTTGTAAAAAAGACCGGTGCTTTCGCAACGGACCTCCATATAAGTAGTATATCAAATGTTCGGAATAAGTCAATGTGCTGTAGGAAATAGGTTAGAGGAGATAGGCACAGGGACTTGAATTAAGAATCACGAAGCAAGAAGCAAGAATACGAAAGACGAATGATGAAATATGAAATATGAAGATGAAAACTATAAACGATAGACGATGAAATAAGAAAATAGAAATAAGGAATATGGGAAGAGAAAACTATAAACGATAAAAAAGAAGTCATATTCGTATACATTCGTTATTCGTAATCTTCGTAAGTGTTCTTCAAACGTGCCCACCTCGCTCTTCCGTAACGGAGACGTCGCGAGAAACTCGTGAGATTGTTTTTTCATATGCAACACTCATCAATTTGTTTTTATCTTCGCGCAATCTTTTTTGTGTGTTCCGGTATGTTTCGTGTTTGTTTATGCACAGAATATAGTTCCGCGCAATAGACAGGTATCTGATATACTATAGGTACATAACTTATATGCGTGTAGATGAAGGACAACTAAAAATATTTATTACGGATTCAGGACTTGTTGCTGAAAAAGAAATTGATGCGACAGTCAAAAAAGCAGAAAAGACAGGCAAATCGCTTAAAGATATTTTTCTTGCGGATGGTATTTTGTCGGAAGATGATCTGCGTCGTGTGGAAGCACACGTGCTGGGTATTCCGTTTGTCAATTTGAAAAACCATAAAATAGATTACGAGCTTTTGGCGCTTATCCCTGAACCAATTGCGCGTCGACACAACATTATCGTTTTTAAAAAAGGCGAGGGGGCTCTTGAAGTCGCAATGCTTGATACGGACGATCTTACGGCAATTGATTTTGTAAAGAAAAAAGTAGGACTGAAGATTCTTCCGCGCCTTACTGACAAGGCATCGATTAAAAGTGCCTTGTTGCAATATCAAAAAAATCTTAAAGCAGAGTTTGGTGATATCATTAAAAATGAGGCGGAAACATTGAAGACCATTTCTGAAAGCAAAGAGGGTGAGCATATGTCAGAAGAGGATTTGAAGAAGCTCGCCGAAGACCTTCCTGTCGTGAAAATTGTTGATTCACTTCTCCGACATGCTATCGTACAAAATGCATCTGATATACATATTGAATCACAAGAAAAAGAACTTATTGTCCGCTATCGTATTGACGGCATTTTACATGACGCAATGGTGCTTCCAAAAGCAGCGGGTCCTGGTGTTACCGCACGTATTAAAGTGTTGTCCAATCTTAAACTTGATGAGAAACGTCTCCCTCAAGATGGACGTTTCAAGATAGAAGAAAATGAAGAAAAGGTTTCGTTTCGTGTTTCAACTATTCCGACAGCGTTTGGTGAGAAAACCGTCATGCGACTTTTGCGTGAACGAGCGTCTGGTTTTACGCTTGAAACACTTGGTTTTCATGGGCAGGGGCTTGAATACATTCGCGAAGCAACACGTCAGAAAACAGGGATGATTCTTGTGACAGGTCCCACTGGATCAGGAAAGACAACAACACTGTATACTGTTCTTGATATTTTAAATACTCCTGAAGTAAATATTTCAACGATTGAGGATCCGATTGAATATCAAGTTGCACGAGTCAATCAAACACAAGTGAAGCCCGATATCGGATTTACCTTTTCTCATGGTCTCCGTGCTCTTGTGCGTCAAGACCCAGATATTATTCTTGTAGGTGAAATTCGTGATATTGAGACTGCAAGTCTGGCAGTAAATGCGTCCCTTACAGGGCATGTCGTGCTTTCAACGCTCCATACCAATTCTGCCGCGGGGGCTGTTCCACGACTCCTTGATATGGGGGTTGAGGCATTTCTTCTCGTATCAACAGTTAATGTGATTGTTGCGCAACGTCTTGTACGCAAACTTTGTTCCGAAAAAGAAAAATATTTCTTAAGCAAGGCAGAGATAGAGCATTTGGGAGAACATGCGAATATGGATGCAATTCTTGCGGAGCTGAAAGAAGAAAGCATTGTTGAAAAGAATATGACATGGGAAAAAATTCCTTTTTTCAAACAAAAGAAAAGTGCTTCATGTGAAAATGGATATGCGGGACGTGTTGGTATTCATGAGATCTTGCATGTATCTCCTGCAATTAGAGACCTTGTGATGAAGGGGTCAACAGCTCAAGAAATAGAAGTGCAGGCACGAAAGGAGGGTATGATGACTATGCTTGAAGATGGTATTTTCAAAGCAGTTCAAGGAATAACAACGATAGAGGAAGTGTTGCGCGTAGTATCGGAATAGTAGTATATGACAAAAGATACATCTCAAAATAACATGAGTACCAACATGGTAGTTCCGTTATATTCTTTTCGTATCTGATATTTCTTGTGTTAATTATTGAGATTTGTTTGTTGTTTGGTGCTTGTGATTTGGAACTTCACTACGCACATTTGTTGGTACGGGGAGAAGTGCTTCGTAACATACTATTCTTAGCATATCATTGAGTACATATATATTATGCGTTTTTCTTATATTATTATTACAAAAGACGGCGAACGAAAAAAGGGAAATGCTGTCGCAACCGACAAATACGAACTTGCTCATCGCTTCAAAGCGGATGGAGCGACATTAGTGTCGGCAAAGGAGGAGAAGGTAAATATTGTTCGTGCGATAGCGCGTTTGCAACTTTTTTCCAAGGTATCTGTTGAAGAGCGCATCAATTTTGCGCACAACCTCTCTGCTATGATACGTGCAGGACTGCCATTGTCGCGGGCACTTTCTATTATGGAACGACAAACAAAAAATGAGACATTTAAACGAGTACTCGAATCGCTTATGTCGCGCATCAAAGAAGGGGGAGATTTGTCAGGGGGGCTCGCGACATTTCCCGCTATTTTTTCTCCGCTTTTTGTCTCCATGGCACATGCAGGAGAAGAATCTGGTAATCTCGCATCCGCGCTTGAAATTGTTGGTATGCAAATAAAAAAGAATAATGATATTATCAAAAAGGTAAAGGGGGCAATGATTTATCCTGCCATTGTTATTTCTGTTATGGTTCTTGTGGGTATTGTTATGATTATAAAAGTGGTCCCGACGCTCACTGCCACGTTTGTTGAACTTAATGTCGAACTTCCTTTTGCGACACAAGTACTCATCGGGCTCTCAGACGGACTAAGGGCGTATGCACTCGTTATATTTCCGGCACTCTTTATATGTATAGCACTTCTTGTCGCATATATTAAAACTGATGGGGGGCGAAAGGTAAAAGATGCTGTTTCGTTACGTATTCCTGTCGTATCAAACATGATAAAGCAGTTGAATACAGCGCGTACGGCAAGGACGCTTTCCTCACTCCTCTCTGCGGGCGTAGATATTGTTGAAGCAATGGGCATTACGCGTGACGTAGTACAACACGTATATTTTAAAAAGGTTATTGCCGATGCGGGGGAGAGTATTCAAAAAGGTGTTCCTTTATCAAAAACATTTTCAACAGAAGATGCGCTTGTTTGTTATCCGCTCCTCTTTTCTGAGATGATTGCGGTAGGAGAAGAAACAGGGAAACTTGCTGGTATGCTTGAGGAAAATGCGCTTTTTTTTGAAGGTGAGGTTGAAGAAGCGACAAAAAATATGTCAACTATTGTTGAGCCGGTGCTCATGCTGATTGTTGGTGTTGCGGTTGGTTTTTTTGCCATGGCAATGATTGCGCCGATGTATAGTGTTATGAGTGGTGTATAGGATATGCTACAAAAACATGTTATGTCATAGAGATGTTTTTGTATCATTTGTAGTTACCATTGTTATGTTAGATAACGATATGCAACAACAGAAAAAGTGTGTGCATGCTCAGTCATATCAACGAGGATTTTCTTTGCTTGATATTCTGGTGGGGACTGCGCTCTTCTTACTCGCATTTGTATCTATCGCGGGGGTATTGAGATTAAGTGTCGCACTTGTTACAGAAAGTAAAGCACGTATCGGCGCATCTTCTCTTGCACAAGAAGCAGTAGAGCTGATGCGAAGTATTCCCTATGGAGACCTTGGTGTGGTGGGGGGTATCCCTGCGGGAAATCTGCCACAAATAGAAATGATTGATATGAATGGTGTAACATATACACGGCGAATACTTGTGTTGTACGAAGATAACCCCGCTGACGGTATAGGTGATGACGATGAAAACAGTATCACAACAGACATGAAGCGTTTTTCTGTAACTGTGTCGTGGGAATCGCGTGGCATGACTCATATGACTCGTTTAGTATCAACTGCTGTACCACAGGGGATTGAGACAAGTGCGGGAGGAGGAACGCTCATTGTAAATGTCGCAAACGCAGTTCTTGAACCCCTCACCGATGCCACAGTGCATATTGAAAATGGGGCAGTGTCGCCGAGAGTATCAATGGATGTTATGACGAATGAGCAAGGAAAAGTTATGATAGACGGTGCGCCATCAGCAGGGGAGTATCAGATAACAGTGAGCAAAGAAGGATATGTTACTGTTGGTACCTATGATGTATCAGAAGATCTTTCCGCTCCTTCTCCGGGACATGCATCTATCCTTGAGGGACAAAGTACGGTACTGAGCTTTCAGACTGACCGTGTCTCTTCCCTTAATATATATACATATAGTCCTGTTGAGTCGTGGCGTGCTGAAGACACACTTGAAACAAATGATCTTCTTGCGAGTATAACCGATGTTACTGTATCTGGAGGAGATGCGACACTTACAGATGATGGACTAGGAGGATATATGCTTTCAGGAACGATATATTCAACACCAATTACACCTTCATATTTGTCTGCATGGGGGTCACTTGATTGGCATGCGAATGAACCAGTGGGGACATCAATTGTATGGCATATATATGAAGGTAGTGATGGTAGTCCTGTCATGTTGTCTGATGATGTGTTAGCAGGTAATATGAGCGGTTTCACATCTGGACCAATAGATATTTCTGGTATTTCCATTGATACATATCCGACACTTCGTGTAGGAGCAGAGTTCTCTACAAATAATGCAATGTATACCCCCACACTCCATGATTGGTCGGTTTCAGCAATGGTCGGACCTATTCCCTTGGGAAATGTGCCGTTTACTGTGAAAGGAAGAAAGATAAAAGGAAATGACGATGGCGTACCTGTGTCAATCGTAACACGAGCAGAGACAACTGATGGCGCGGGATTTTTCCATGTGGGGGGATTGTTGTGGGATATATATGATATGTTTGTAGGAGGAAGTTATGATATTGCTGATTCTTGTATGCCCGATCCTTACAATCTCATTCCCGATCAGCACGCCGATATATCACTTATTATGGTTCCTCATACGTCTCATTCTTTGCGAGTTGTTATTTTTGGAGATGGAGATATTCCCCTTGAAGGTGCTTCTGTGCGTGTGACGGCGTCCGGATATGATGAGACGAGAGAAACATCTTCATGTGGGCAAGCATTTTTCGTGCTTCCTGCGAGTCGGACGTATACTGTTGCTATCTCTGCAGTTGGATATGAAACATTGACAGAAACACTCGCTGTTTCGGGGACAACGGTACGTTCAAAGTCTTTGGATCATTGATGGAACATACTATGATGACTTTTTCTTTTTGTCATATACATATATCTTTGCCCCGATCTCGTTCGGGAGGTTTAAGTATTATAGAAATGCTGGTAACCGTCGCGGTATCCACACTTATACTTATTGCAATGGTTTCGTTCATTTTGTCACTATACAGGACAAATATGTATGCAGTTGAGCAGTCCTTTGCAATCAATAGTGCAAGGCGTGGTATTGAGCGTATGGTTCGTGATATGCGCGAAGCAACATATTCGGATGATGGGTCATTTCCTATTATTTCAGCAAGTCCGTATGAATTCTATTTTTACAGTGATGTAGACAGGGATGATAATGTTGAACGTATTAAGTTTTATATTGAAAACGGACTACTGAAACGCGCGCAAACAAAATCTACGGGCACACCCCCTGTATATCCAGGAAGTGCGAATACAATATCTCTTGTCTCTGATCATGTGCGCAATGTTGTAAACGGTGTTCCGATGTTTCGATATTATGATACTGTGGGCAATGAAGTGACTAATCTCTCTCACGTGACTGATATTGCATTTGTTGTTGTACGTGTAATTGTTGATATCAATCCGCATCGTCTTCCAAATGACTTTGTGCTGCAATCAAGTGCATCACTCCGAAATCTTTCTGGACGATAGATGTACGTTTATGAGATGCCATATCTGCGGTATACTTATGGTGTATTTTTTATGATATCTGTTTTTTCATCTATACAAAAACAAGGGTATATCTCTATCTTTGTAGTTGTTTTCGGAGGTGTTTTCTTGACTATTATTTTGGGTATGGTTGGATTTATTTCTCTCCAAAAAAAAGCAACAGAACAAAAAGAGGCAGGAGAGCGGGCGATGCAAATTGCTGAAGCAGGACTTAATTATTACCGGTGGCATCTGGCGCACTATCCAACTGACATGCAAGATGGTACAGGCGCTTCTGGTCCGTATACGCACGACTATTCTGACCCAGAAGGAGGTGTTATAGGGAGTTACACACTTGATATATCAGGAAATATTGCGTGTGGCACACTAACATCTGTGGAGGTGCGTTCAACTGGACGAACAGCTGAATATCCTAATGTTGAACGGACGACATACGGAAAATACGCACGTCCCTCTGTTGCCGAATATGCCTACATCGTGAACGATAGTGTGTGGGCGGGAGACGACCGTGTTATTTTGGGACGCTATCACGCAAATGGAGGTATCCGTATGGATGGAACAAATTATTCACTGGTAACCTCGGGTGTATCTACATGGTCATGTACACCGTCGTTTGGGTGTAACCCTATACGCACAAAGGCGGGTGTGTTTGGTGATGGACCAGGAAGTGCGTTATGGGAATATCCAGCAGAGACGGTTGATTTTACAGGTCTTGCGCTTAATCTTGGAAATTTGAAAACATCAGTACAGAATGGCGGTGGACTATATTTTGGTGTGCAATCAACACGACTAAATACACTAGGATATCATTTATTATTTAATGCGAATGGTACCGTAACGGTATATCGAGTAACACGAACAGATGATATACAAAGTTATACAACAGAAGAAGACTGGAAATATTTGGATGAGATAATTGATAGACAAAGTCTCGTGGGAACATACACTATTCCTTCTGGTTGTTCAGTTATTTATGTAGAAGATAATGTGTGGGTTGAGGGAACTGTGCGTGGGAAAATAACACTCATCGCCGCCAATACAGTACTATCAAACACGGATGCAAATGTATATCTCGTGGATGATATATTATATACAACATCTGATGGTTCAGATGGGCTTACGATTGTAGGGGAGAATGATGTACTTATTCCGTATAACGTGCCCTATGATATGGATTTGAACGGTGTATTTATCGCGCAGAAGGGAAGGTTTGGACGTAATCATTATAATAGTGGATCAAAAGATAAACGAGGAACCTTAACAATACATGGGAGTACGATATCGTTTAAACGCGTGGGGACGCAGTGGACGACAAATGGTGTGTATTCATCTGGTTTTGCTGAACGCTACGATTCATATGATAGAAAACTCGCGACAGATGCACCGCCCTTTACGCCCTACGTTGATGATGAATATCGTTTTGTTGAGTGGCGCGAGATGGATGACTGATTTGATATCCGCACAAGAAAAGTGGTATGAAAGGATAAAATGCGTCATACTATAAGCACATACTATTTCATGACGTATATGAAAAAACATTTAGATATCATATCTCAGCGGGGACGTATAGATGTTCACGCAGTATGGCTTGGAGCACTTTTTTTTGCGGGGATGTCTTTTTTACTATTTTCTCCGTTTATCTCTCACGCTTCATCATACACCCTCCTCGAACCCTCACTTGTCGGAGGACAAACATCCGTTGACGCAGGAGATTATCTTACGACGCTATACAAATATGGTATCGGTGTAGCAGGAGCGCTCGCGGTGATTGTCTTTGCAATTGGTGGTATTCACTATATGTTCCCTGGACATGAAGGAAAAGGGAAAACGTTTATGACGAATGCAGTCAGTGGTATCGTCCTTGCTCTCGCCGCGTATCTTATATTAAATACCATTAATCCAGATCTTAGGAAGATGAGTGTAACATTGCAGGGGGTGACAGTCTCGGCTATTGCTGCACCACCACCTGGTGCGGGGGGAGAACCAGATGGTGGAGGAGTGAGTGTTCCTGGTACGATTCCCACAACTCTTCCCACGGGTTGTAAAAATTATATTGACGTGTTTAAGTCAGCAGGTGCTGATGGGTGTTTGCTCTATGGTATTGCGTCACAAGAGTCGGGGTGTAACCCGAATGCCGGGCCAAGTTCCGCAGGTGCATGTGGCATGATGCAGTTTTTGCCTTCTACGGCAGGGAAGAGTTGCGAGTGGCTCAAGACACACCCAGAGGAGAGTGTTCGTATGGCAGCAGATTATTTAGCAAAAAGTAGGAGTACGCTTTCTGGATATACGCAATTTCAAATAGGAAATCGCTATACACAGTCAAATGTAACAGTCACAGTGGGTGCATATACATATGATGCAGGGAATGATGACTTGATTGCTTCGTATAACGCAGGATATGGAACAAAAACAGCGAGTGGGAAAAAGGGACCGTTTGCCGTTTCTAGTTCATGCGCTTCGCGTAATGGGACAATTCCCGTATGGCAGTGTGATATTGGCACAGACGGATATACGCAAACACGCAACTATGTGCGTCGCGTACAAGCGTTTCAAGACCAATGTAACGCGGCGCAAGTCTTGCAATAAGCAAGAAGCATGCGTATATATTTTAGTGTATACTTGAAGGATATAATCTAGGGACCCTATGGGATATGTATTTTTTGTTCATATGAAAAAATTATATAGCGCTTGGAATATGATATTTCTTATGCTGTTCATGGTGGTTGGTTGTTTTATCCCCGATACACTTGTTGCGTCACAATACACCCTCCTCGAACCCTCACTTGTCGGAGGACAAACATCCGTTGACGCAGGAGATTATCTTACGACGCTATACAAATATGGTATCGGTGTAGCAGGAGCACTCGCGGTGATTGTCTTTGCAATTGGTGGTATTCACTATATGTTCCCTGGACATGAAGGAAAAGGGAAAACGTTTATGACGAATGCAGTCAGTGGTATCGTCCTTGCTCTCGCCGCGTATCTTATATTAAATACCATTAATCCAGATCTTAGGAAGATGAGTGTAACATTGCAGGGGGGCACTGTATCAGCTACACCTGCTCCAGTTTCCACGCAGGTTTCTTCGTCAGGCAATCCTCAGCCTGGTGGGGGAAATGCTTTAGGTTCTGGTGCATATACATCATCAGGAACAATTACTCGACCGCTTGATGCGGATGGGAAATATAGGACAGACAAGATAGAAAATGAAACCGCACTACGCCAATGGGCTTCATCTATTGGATTGACAGTTGTTGGAACAAAAACAAACAACCCCTGTACATATCCAGGTGAGACGGGGTGTACTGATTTACATGGCATTAGGTCAACAGTGCAGGCAGAAATGTTGTATATTGCACAGAAAGTAAGTGGAACTATTTACGTAACGGGAGGGACTGAACTCGGTGTCCATGCTTCCGGGACATATTCACATGAGAACGGATATAAAGTAGATATTGATGATACTACAAATGTAAATACGTATATATATAATAACTTTACACCATATACTGACCCAAATAGAAGTACGACCGCGTATAAAAATCCGACTACAGGTGCCATATGGTATAAAGAAGGGAACCATTGGGATGTTGTAGCAAAATGATGTTTTAGTAAAAATCTTTATTTAATAATGTGTGTTTTGTTTTAAGAACACGTTCAAATGAAACGTTATCAAAGAGAAGGGGGAGTTTTTCTAGAAAATAAAATGAGTACCATTATAAATAATAAGTCCAGTTACTATTTCATCTGTTATAAGTGAGGTGTTTTGCTTCTAACAGTAGTCAAGTGGTATACTAACGATATGCAGACACCCACTTCTCCACAAGCAAAACGTCTTATTGTCGCGAATTGGAAAATGAATCCAGAGACGAAAAAAGAAGCAGAGACGCTCGCACGCATGTCTGTTAAGGTTGGTACAGGCTTGAAGCGTTCAGAATTGGTGATATGTCCGCCATTTCCTTTTATCGGGCTTTCTGCGTATGTGCGCATGCCAAAAAGTATTTCACTTGGTGTGCAAGATGTATACCCTGAGCGCGCGGGTGCACGCACGGGAGAAGTATCACTTTCCATGGTCAAAGACATGAAAGCGCGGTACGTCATTGTAGGACATTCGGAGCGTCGCGCGGGAGGAGAAACAGATATGCTGGTATCCAAGAAAGCGCGCGCGGTTATTGCCGCTGGTATGCGTCCGATTGTATGTGTTGGCGAAACATCACGCGATGGCGATGCGAAGTATTTGCGGATACTTCGTGAACAACTTCTTGAATCTCTTGCAGGCATTTCAAAAAACAATGCGAGCATGCTTGTTGTTGCGTATGAACCTGTGTGGGCAGTGGGAGCATCTGTCGCCGATGATCCGCATGAAACAGCAGAAACAGTACTTTTCATACGAAAGACACTTGCGGACATCTTTTCTGAACGTATTGCACTTACCATCCCTATTCTCTATGGAGGAGCGGTGTCTGATAAAAACGCTGGTGCATTTCTCGCCCATGCTGGTGTGCAAGGACTTCTCCTTGGCCGTTCGGGGCGGGATAGTAAACAACTGGCAAGTATCATGAAAGCTTCTGAACTCACACCGTTTTCTCAGATATGACACATACCATGTCTATACTTCCTTCCATCGCACGAGTGAAACAATTAAAAGGTAAACGCGTGCTTGTGCGTGCCGAGCTCAATGTCCCTCTCATAAACGGGAAGGTGTCTGATCCATACCGTATTCTCCAGACAATACCCACCATAACATTTTTGAAACGTGCTGGTGCAAAGGTCATTGTTATCGCGCATATTGGACGTGACCCACAAGGGACACTTAAACCGGTTGCGCGGTATATGAATAGAAAGACAGCGATTGGGTTTGTACCAGAACTCTTTGGTCCTCGTGTGGACAAGATTATTGCTGATATGAAAAATGGATCGGCGATATTACTGGAGAATCTTCGGAGTACACAAGAAGAAGAACATAATGATGCAGTGTTTGCGAAACGTTTGGCGTCCTATGCTGATATCTATGTGGATGATGCGTTTGGTGCCGCGCACAGAGCACATGCATCAATCGTTGGTATACCGAAGTATCTTCCTGCCTATGCGGGGATATCGTTTGCGGATGAATATGCTAATCTCTCCAAAGTACTTGATCCTCGACGTCCGTTCGCGTTCATTCTTGGCGGTGCCAAGTTTGAAACGAAAATGCCACTTCTTAAAAAATATGTGGATATTGCTGATGCGATATATGTTGGGGGCGCGCTTGGGAATACCCTTCTTAAAGCACAAGGATATGAAGTTGGTCGTTCTGTTGCCGAAGATGTGCGCGGTGCGAAAGTGCTTGCGGAACACCCGTGTATTCATGTGCCACTTGATGTTCTTGTAGAAAAGAGAGACAAGACAACGACAGTGCGTCTTGTGGGGGAGATTATGGCGAGTGACTGTATTATTGATATTGGACCAGAGACTGCGGCGTATTGGGCGGAAGAATTGCAATCGGCAAAAGAAATACTCATGAACGGACCGATGGGATTTTATGAGCGCGGGTATGTTGACGGTACAAAACTCCTTCTTACTGGTATTGCAAAAAGTCCCGCGCGTTCCACCATCGGCGGCGGTGATACGGTCGCGCTCGCGCGCTCCCTCCATATGGAAAAACGCTTCACATTCGTCTCCACAGCAGGAGGTGCAATGCTTGATTTTCTCGCGAATGATACCTTGCCAGGCGTGGAGGCGATTGTAAAAAATGAGAGACGGTAAGTTGAAAACAGTAAACGATAGACGATGAAATGATGAAACGAGGAGGTTAGCAGATTAAAAATTAGGAGATTAAAACGAAAAACAAAAACCGGTCGTGATGTGGCCGGTCTATTTTATTTTGTAAGTGTCGCAACAACCGCCTGTGCGACATCGCTGTCACCCTCGCTCTGCCTGAGGACATCAAGCATTTCGGGGATGCTGAGTTTGCCCGTTGCGACAACTGCCTGTGCGACACGCCAGTTACCCTCGCTCTGCTTGAGGACGTCAAGCATTTCGGGGACACTGAGTTTGCCCGTTGCGATAATAGGCAGAGCGTATTCTCTTCTTAATATGAGTCATTATTTATAATTATAGGAAGGAACAACACTTTTTCTTTACATACTATTTAAAATATCTGTCAAGTCTTTCGACATCAACCGCTCATACTGGTATACTCTCTTGCATGTCATCTTCAAAAACGTACCGTCTTGCCGATGTGCCCGAATCATTGCCCGACGGACTTTCTGGTTTTCCACGTCTTGTTGCTACACTTCTCTATAACCGTGGCATCATCGACACCAATGAAGCGGAGCGTTTTCTCAATCCAGACTGGGAGCGCGATACGCATGACCCATTTCTTCTCAAGGATATGGACAAGGCGGTTTCACGTATTTGGACAGCGATGGAAAACGGTGAGAAGATTCTTGTGTATACCGACTATGATGCGGACGGTATTCCAGGTGGGGTGATATTGCGTGACTTGTTTGCCAAGCTTGGATACACAAACGTTGAGCACTATATGCCTCATCGCCACGATGAAGGGTATGGACTCAATGCGGAAGCGATTGAAGAATTCACTACGAAGGGCGTACGACTTATCATCACGGTTGATTGTGGGATTACTGATGTGGCGCATGTTGCTCGTGCTCATGAACTCGGTATGGATGTGATTGTAACAGATCATCATTTGCCCGGTGAAACATTGCCACCTGCGTATGCCGTCGTTGACCCAAAACGTATTGATGATACCTATCCCGACGATATGCTCTGTGGTGCCGGACTCGCATTCAAACTCGCGCAAGCAATTCTTATACAAGGACGAGAACAAGGTGTTGTTACTGTATCCGAAGGGTGGGAGAAGTGGCTTCTTGACATGGTGAGTATCGCGACAGTTGCGGACATGGTACCGCTCCTCAAAGAAAACAGAACGCTTGCGCATTTTGGTATGAAGGTGCTTCGCAAAAGCGGACGTCCCGGACTTCGCGCGCTTCTTGCCGGCGCGAAGACTCTTCAAGACAAACTCACTGAAGATGATATTGGGTTCGCTATTGCGCCACGTATCAATGCAGCGAGCCGCATGGAACATCCTGATATTGCATTTACACTGCTCTCAACGCCAAATAGAGAAGAAGGAGAACGCATCGCGATGCACTTGGAAGGATTGAACGCTGAACGCAAATCACTTATCGCACGTATTGCCAAAGAAGCACATGCGATGATTCGCGCGCGTGATGTCGGTGACGTTATTGTGCTCGGGGACCCGTCGTGGCGTGTGGGAGTGCTTGGTATTGCTGCGAATAATTTGATGGAACACTATGGTAAGCCGGTGTTTCTTTGGGGACGTGAAGGTGCGGAAATGATACGTGGTTCTGCGCGGTCTGATGGCACGGTCAATCTTGTTGAACTTATGTCCGCATTTCCTAAGGGGACACTTGTTGATTCAGGGGGGCATGCGCTCTCCGGTGGATTTTCTCTCGCATTTGACGCCGTGCATACCTTTGCTGATGTGGTGAATACGACGTACGGAGCAATGCGAGGTGAGCGAGCAGTTGATGAGCGGATTATTGACGCGATACTTTCTATTGATGATGTCCATAATGAAACGTACGGACACATTGCGCGCTTGGCGCCGTTTGGTATGGGTAATCCAAAGCCGTTATTTATTTTTCAAGACGTTATCCTTGATGATGTGATTGTCTTTGGTAAAGGGAAAGACCATCTCAAGCTCGTTACGCATGACATATTGGGGAGGACTGTTGAGGCGATTGCGTTTTTTGCGACACCTGACTCATTTGGTGATATGACACTCGTCTCTGGTATGCGCGTGAATATCATCGCATCCATTGAAGAGTCATGGTTTCGTAATCGTCGGGATCTCCGCTTGCGTGTGGAGGATGTGAAAGTCTGCGCATAAACATAAAAAGAGAAAATTAAAAACAAAAAACCGCTCTGAAATACGAGCGATTTTTTATACATATTTCATGTTTCGTTTTCCATTTTTCAGCTTGTACGGTATCATAAAGACCATGGCTACAGAAAAAATGAATGTTGATATCGTGATGTACACGGATGGAGGTGCGCGGGGGAATCCGGGTCCCGCTGGAGCTGGTGCGTATGTCACTGACGGAGAGGGGTATGTGCTTGCTGAAGTGTCTGTGTACTTGGGGGAGAAGACGAACAATTGGGCAGAGTATCAAGCGATTGTTCTTGGGCTTGAGAAATTGCACACACTCTATGGGAAGGCACTTTCCGATATGCATATTGTTATACGCATGGACAGCGAACTTGTTGTGCGCCAACTCCATGGTATCTATAAAGTGAAACACCCAGAACTCAAGGTGCAGTGTGAAAAAGTACGCGACCTCCTTGAGACGCTCAGTCATGTTGATATTATGCATGTGCGTCGCGAGTACAATAAAGACGCGGACAGATTGGCGAATGAGGCGATGGATCGTGGTAACTAGTTCCTAGTCTCTAGTTTCTGGTAACTTGTTGGTGATGCTGTTTATTTGTTGGAGCAATCATTTTTTCGCATACTATTATGTGTAAGTCGTAGATAAAAATATATACACAACATTATCTGTATGAATCAGCAACCAGATACAAGTAACCAGTAACTATCGTATGCATCCTTCGCATGTGCTGACTCTCATCATGCTTGGTTTTACGGGCGGTGTTCTTGTGCGGTCGTTTTTTGTTATTGATTGGTATGGGGTTATATTTCTCCTTCTTCTCGGTTTTGTTTGCGCGGTGCTGTCGCGTATGTCAGAGACATCACGTATGGCACTTGCGACAAGTATCGTGCTTATTGCAAGCGCATGTGGCATTGCTCGTTACCATATCCTTGATACGTCGGCTGATAGAGAGGCGTACAATTCTTGCATTGGCGTGATGTGCACGATTGATGCGATTGTTGTCAGAGAGCCAGATGTCCGTGAGAATAACACACGACTGACACTTGAGATAATGGACGAAGACGGACACCGTTTCACACGCGGACGTATACTCGCATATGTCGATCGGTATCCAGCATATCACTATGGCGATGTGCTTCGTTTCACAGGAGAACTTTCACTTCCTGAATCATTCGCGTCTGATGATACGGGGAGAGTATTTGATTATCCCGCATACTTGCGCAAGGACGGCATTGCGTATCAAGCATTTCGTCCGACACTTGAGATGACAGATGAGCATGCGGGCAATCCTGTATATACATTTATTCTCGGTATGAAAGAGTCGTTTCTCGCCGGACTTTCGCGCGCTCTTCCCGAGCCAGAATCATCGCTCGCGGGAGGGCTTATCGTTGGTGCCAAACGCGCGCTTGGGGAAACACTTTTGAATGATTTTCGTATTGCGGGTGTCGTACATTTGGTCGTACTTTCTGGATATAATGTGACGATTGTTGCCGAAGCGGCGATGCGGGCACTCGCGTTTTTACCTGTGGCATTTGCTTCATCTGTTGGCGCAATAGGTATTGTTGTATTTGCACTTATGACGGGAGCTAGCGCGACTGTTGTGCGTGCTTCGCTCATGGCACTTCTCGTCATTCTTGCACGGCGCATTGGCCGTCCTCATGCGATGGAGCGTGGACTCATGATTGCGGGTGTGCTGATGGTTGCGCACAATCCATTCATTCTTGTATTTGATGCGTCTTTTCAATTATCATTTCTCGCAACGCTTGCGCTTGTTCTCGTTGTTCCTATCATTGAACCATATCTTTCACGTATTCCTGAACGGTTTGGTTTGCGCGAGATTGTTGCCACGACACTTGCAACACAATTTTTTGTCTTACCATTTATTATGTATCTGATGGGAGATGTTTCACTCGTTGCATTGCTTACGAATGTGCTTATTCTCGGTGTGGTACCCGCAGCGATGTTTTTTGGTTTTGTTGGTGGTATCGCGGGCATGGGAGGAACAACACTGGGTATTGTTCTTGCGACGCCTGCGTATGTCATACTCGCGTATATGCTTGGTGTTGTGGGCATCCTCGCGCATGTTCCGTTTGCAACCTTCCATATTCCTGCTTTTCCTTTCGGTGTTGTTATATTGGTATATGTATTGTATGCATATGCGATATATATGTTGGGTAAAAGACGTGTGGGTCTATATGAAGAAAGATATTGACCACGTGAGAAAAAGGGTGTACTGTTGCGAGAGAAGTTTTTCGTTATCAAAAAAAAGGAAGAAATGAAAAAGAAAAAAGTAGAACCGTTTTTGGTTCTGGGACCCGTCCTGCTTGGGCCAGTCCTTCCCGATGTATATCCAAGTACTTCGTGGCGCATGCGCCCGGAGGTCAAAGAAATAGTAAAGTGTATTGCAGGGCTCCCTCTTCCTGAATATTCTTTGGTTGACGTCTGCTTCATAAGGAAAGAAGATGTATTACATTTTTGTGAAGCAGAGGACATGTCCATGTTGGACATGTGCATGTATGTCATCAATCATTGCAGAGATGAGGGCGGAACATTGTGTCCCTATCAGTTATGGACGCAATTTGCTTCGGCATACATGGATGCACGCATCCGTATGCCAGAGTATGTATCTCTCATTGCTCCCGACTTACCTGTCCCCACGAACGCTTTTCGTGGAATTGGGGTTGCATACACACACTACAATCTCGCATGGCGGAGATGTTCATGCGGAGAGATAAAACCACTTCTCCCGAATTTTGGAAGGATGGCGAGCACACTCGCCTATGTGTGCGTGCGGAAAGAATTACCTTCAGGGTTACCTCGACTTCTCGAAGAATAATCATGCAAAGCGGACAGGTGTCCGCTTTTTTTTGTCCATAGTGTAGATGTGTCGTGATACAATAATCACATGTCATACATGTCTCAACATCGACGGCCCGTTGTTCTCGGTGCATTCTTTTTCATGACGATAATGATATGGATTGTTGTGTGGCATAGCTCGCGTACAGCACTGACACTTACCGTACTTGATGTAGGACAAGGGGATGCACTACTTATTCAGTACGCAGGAAAACAAATACTCATTGATGGTGGAAAAAGTGGTGCAGTACTGTCCGGACTCGGTAAGTCCATGCCGTTTTGGGATAGGTCGCTTGATGTGGTCATTGCGACACATCCAGATGCCGACCATATCGGTGGACTGCCCGAGGTGCTTGCGCGATATGACGTAGGGATGGTGATTGAATCGGGTAATGTGTCCGACACGGCGGTATATAAAGAGTTTGAGAATGACATTGACGCGGAATGGGCGACACACGTCATTGGTCGAAGCGGAACGATTGTCCGTCTGGGGGATGATGCATATCTGGAAATTCTTTTTCCCGATAGGACATCCGAAGAAGTCGCACAGTGGGAGAGCAACATGGCGTCGCTTGTGGTGCGACTCGTGCATGGGACATCCGTGGCGATACTTACTGGTGATGCACCTGATGATGTGGAAGACTATCTTGTTGGTGTATATGGCAATGCACTCGTTGCTGACGTGCTCAAAGTTGGGCACCATGGCTCCAAGACATCCACGTCGCCCGCATTTCTTGCATCCGTTCTCCCCGCGTACGTGGCGATATCGGTGGGGTGTGATAATACGTATGGACATCCGAGTGCTGATGTTGTCAGTAGTCTCAAAAGCGTTGGCGCGATAGTAAGTAATACTTGTGAAGAGGGGACGATTGTCTATGAAAGTGAAGGGAAGGGGTTTGTTCGGAAGTGAAAAATAAAAAACGCGTTCTGTTCATTGAATGGTTTACGCGTTTGTTGTTTACGAAATATACAATATGATAAACAAAATTTCCGGACACATGTCCGGAAATAGTTATTTGATAGACTCTCGTCTATCTTTCATTTGTTTTTCTATTTTGTCTCGCACATACTTGAGACGTTCTTGTTCTCCTTTGATAATTTTGAAAATGTGTCCGGCCAGTTCTTCTTGATGGCTGGGCAAAGATTTCATACAGTCTCCAATGACTTCTCTCACAGTCTTTTTCATCTCTGCAGACCCTTTGATGATATCCAGACTTATCTCGAGCCTATGCTTATAGTTCGAGCTATCAAGATCAGGTATGTAATCTGTTTTGAATACAAAAGGAGACTTATCAACAAAACAGAAAACATAGCGGACGGGGCGATTTCCTTTCTGTTTTTCTTTTCGGGATAAGAATTTTTCTCCAGAATAAAGAGAAGAATAGGAAATATTTTCGCGTTCCTCCTCAAATTGCCTCGCGCACTCATGGATGAGCCGGATGAGTGTTTCCGTATTTGACTCCGAAATTCCCGAGAGGATTTCAGGCGCTTTTTTTGCTCGTTTTACAAGACTTTCTGCTAACTGTAGTTGCTTTTCGCAGATTTGTATCTCCACGTCAACTTCTCTCGCGAGAGCAGAAAGGTTTTTGATATAGGAAACAGTATGATGTTTCTCGAATAAAAAATACAGTCTGAAAAATGCCACACCCGCAACAATCCCGAGTATTATTGATATACCGATGTTCATCTCCGAGAAAAACATCGCTATAACACACACAATGATAAATATCCAAAAAAATACATATTTTTTTTCCAGCGTCTTTTTTGCTGCGAGAACAGATTTCTCATAAGATGCTACATGCATGTTGTGCTCCTTTTTATTGTTGGTAGAACTGTTTATCTTTCTTATATAGGAAGACGTGAGTATTGTCAATCAAACAAACCGCGCGAACATATGTTCGCGCGGTTTGTTTGATTGTGGTGATTATGCCAAGTGTTTATTTGCTTTGAGACAACGGGTACAGATTTCAATGCGGGTACCGTCCTGTTTTGTTGCCCGTTGCAAATTCGCCTGACGGCGTTTGGTGCCCGTCGAGTTGAATTTGGTGGCACGAGTACGGTTGGAGTAGCCTCCCGCCGTCTTTGATCCCTTGCCACATGTTGTGCATGTCTTTGCCATAGTGTTGTGTATCCTAGCAAAGAGATGACCTTATGTCAATCAATTACGTGGGATGACAGATATATCGTTATGGGAAATATTCATTTTATACAAAAGTTCGTAGTTCTTAGTTTGTAGTTCGTAGGACAGACGCGGAACTTACGCGGATACACGCGGATCAAACGCGCCTACCCTGAACCTTACATGGTGCAGGGGGATGGCGTAAAACTGATGCGGAAGAAGGCGAAGTTCTCAGAGGCGAAGTTGCTCTCAGAATGTAGTAGTCCGTAGAAAATTATTGAGGGTTGGTTTTCTCTATCAACATTTTATTGGCTATGAAGTACGAACTTATACAAATGTACGAATACTACTAAATCTAGACGGTTGTTTCAGGAAGTCCGTGTTCGTATGTTCGTACTCGTTCGTACTTCGTAGCCCATCCCATAATTCTTAATTCATTATTCATCGTTCACGTTTATGATATACTATTCTTTATGATTGAATCACTTGAAATCATCTTTGGCGTTGCCGTGCTTATTATGTCCGTTGTTGCGCATGAAGTATCGCATGGGTATGTTGCAGCACTGCTTGGTGACCCGACGGCGCGTATGGCGGGACGTTTGACGCTCAACCCAATCAAACACATCGACCCCATAGGTTCGGTTGTGGTGCCGTTTATCTCATATATGATGGGCGGATTTATTTTTGGCTGGGCAAAACCAGTCCCTTACAACCCATACAACTTGCGCAATCAACGCACGGGTCCTGCTCTCGTGGCGATTGCTGGTCCTGCAATCAATCTTTTTCTCGCGCTTGTTTTTGGTTTGGCACTTCGTTATGCGACCGAACTTGGTTTTGCGTCTGAAGCGTTTATGTCTATTGGCGCGTTGGTGGTGTATATCAATATCCTTCTTGCGGTGTTTAATTTGATTCCCATCCCTCCCCTTGATGGGTCAAAAGTACTGTATGCTATTCTTCCTATGAAATGGCTTCATGTCATGGAATACATGGAACGATACTCTTTTCTTTTCGTATTGTTATTTGTTTTCTTCCTCTGGCGGTTCATTCTCCCCATTGTGTTTTTCCTTTTTTCGCTTATTACAGGAATGGCGTTGTGAGAAAAGAGTATATAGGAGATAGGTTAGAGGAAATGAAGGACGATAATACAGCAAATATTTTTTTGTTTCTATATTTGAAATCATCGTACTATATGGTGCGCATGGTTGATGGTAACTGACAACACACACTTGTTCTGAGAACTGTTTTGCTTTGAAAACAGAGAGCCGCGTTTCTTTCGCGACGTTTTGCATTCGTTTCGCATAGTTTCCGCGTAGGTTCCGCGACCTTTTACGTTTGATCCGCGTCAAAGCGCTTGCGCTTTTGGGGGCTTTCGTGTATAGTGCTTCCCACATGCGGTCATTGACCGTTTTCATATATATGCCGACAATCAATCAACTCGTTAAAAAGAATCGTAAAAGCCCCGTCAAGAAAAGCAAGACGGTTGCTTTGACACGTGGCTTTAACACCATCAAGAACCGTCCCGTGTATTATCCTGCGCCATTTAAGCGTGGTGTATGCACCAAGGTAACTACCACAACTCCCAAAAAGCCGAACTCAGCACTCCGCAAGATTGCCCGTGTTCGTCTTACGAATGGATTGGAAGTAACCGCGTATGTTCCGGGAATGGGACACAACCTCCAAGAACACTCAGTTGTTGTGCTTCGTGGTGGTCGCGTGAAAGACCTTACGGGAGTTCGCTACACGATCGTGCGCGGTGTTCTTGACGCTTCTGGAGTTGATAAGCGTCGCAAGAGCCGTTCTCGTTACGGTGCGAAAAAGCCAAAATAACAGACGAGTTGCAAGTGTTCAGTTACAAGTTTCAAGAAAATGAACACTGAAAGCATCATTTTTTTTATCCTATATTATTATGCGTCATCCTCATAAAAAACGTCCTGAACCAAAAGCCGACCGCAAGTATGGCTCTATTGTAGTGTCTAAGTTTATCAATGCACTGATGTTTGATGGCAAAAAGAGCACTGCCGAACGTGTTGTTTATGATGCGTTTGATGAAATTGCCAAGAAAGACGCTGGTGCAAAACCGCTTGAAGTATTTGAGGGGGCAATGCGTAATGTCGGTCCGTCCATGGAAGTTCGTTCCCGTCGTATTGGAGGTGCCAATTACGCTGTTCCACGTCCTGTGCAACCAAATCGTCGTCAGGCACTCGCGTTTCGCTGGATCCTTGAAGCTGCGCGCAAGAAGAGTGGTTCACCAATGGCTGTCCGTCTTGCCAATGAGCTTATTGCCGCGAACAAAGAAGAAGGAGAGGCAATCGCCAAACGCGACAACGTGCACAAGATGGCAGAGGCCAACAAGGCATTTGCGCACTTTGCACAGAATTAGGAGATTAGGAGATTAAAGATTAAGAGATTAGGAAAAAAACGAAGATAAAAAATGCGGCGGGGTAAACCCCGCCGCATTTTCCGTATGTATACAAAACAAAAAAGCGGGCATGAGACGACCCGCTTTGTTACAATTGATTATTAATCAACAAAAAGAGCAACGATACATCTTGTCTCCCCATCCATATCAGCCGGCACTTTATCCAGAAGCATCCTTGCTCCGTTTCGGACATCGCTGTTGTTAGACTCAAGAAATCCAAGGAGCGTTTGATACTCCAGCTTGTCAGACGGGATTAGTTTTATTGCAAGATAAAACTGACTAGTATTTTTTCTTGCCATGGCGAAGAGTTTCGCGTACTTTTCCATATTTTAATAAAAATTAAATTGACGAAGATGAAAAAGAACTTCGAATTTACCATACACTTTTCGTATGTTTTGTCAAGCCATGCATGTGTATGGAGGTACATGCGGGGAAGTGGAATGTCCTCTTTTTGCTTTTGCTTGCAAAAAGGTGTTTATTCACGTATAGTTGTCGTAAATTGCCACACGGCTTTTTTGCTTGGGCGACGGGCGCCACGTTGCATATATGCAACGTGGCGCCCGTCCAGACCTTGTTTAACAGGCGCACTTCTTCAAAACATAGATGAAGAGATGTGTATAGGTTATGCTTTTATAGTTAGTAGTTGTCATCCTGAACTTGATTCAGGATCCATACAATATTGGTATGGGTTCCGGATCAAGTTCGGAATGACATGAATCTGTTTATCATTTTATCTTTTTAATCTTTAATTTATGGAACGGGACTATCCTCTTGAGAAAGTACGCAACTTCGGTATCATCGCCCACATTGACGCGGGCAAGACGACCGTGTCTGAACGTATTCTCTTTTATACGGGCGTATCACACAAAATCGGTGAAGTACACGAAGGTGCGGCAGTCATGGACTGGATGGAGCAAGAACAGGAGCGCGGTATCACCATCACGTCCGCGGCAACGACATGTTTTTGGACACCGACATACGACAAGGGTGATACCACACGCAAACATCGTTTCAATATTATTGATACCCCAGGGCACGTTGACTTCACTGTTGAGGTAGAACGCTCACTCAAAGTGCTTGACGGTGGTGTTGTTGTATTTGACGGTGTTGCTGGTGTAGAGCCTCAATCCGAAACCGTGTGGCGTCA
>Ga0194119_10002094_pt1 | contig 34803 bp, 36 predicted proteins | sample TA2MahC100mmetaG_FD_148620 | JGI IMG/M metagenome (GOLD analysis project Ga0194119, IMG submission 148620) | Freshwater microbial communities from Lake Tanganyika, Tanzania - TA2015018 Mahale Deep Cast 100m | ecosystem: Environmental > Aquatic > Freshwater > Lake | place: Tanzania: Lake...
AGCGGACTCGCGCCCGCAATCATGTCGCGGAAAAAATCACAATCGCGCGGCGGTGGGATGAATAAGACGGGTTAGCGGTAACGCGAGCGAATACATGCACAGTGCGGGCGTGAGGTTCACCAAGACGAATGACTATAGGGCAGAAGACTGGTTCTCTCACTATAAAGCAGGCGCCCCCGAAGCGATCGAGAGGATTCAGAAAATTGTTGGAATCCCGGCCACCGACAAACAGGTGGCTTCAATGGGGAATTGACGCAACGCAAAAAGTCCATGGACGGCGTGAGCTGGCACTAAAGCTCGTCAGTGTCCGCTCCTGGAGCGAAGCGAACATCCCGTCTGCCAGCCAAATGTTTCCGCGGTCCACCCAAAGGCGAAACTCAAACTCGGACATTACCTAAACACAGCATGATCCTTCGCGCACGCACGCGCGCTGCTCACGCCGCCTGCGACGGATCGTTCCAATAGCCTTCCGAACGGGCGATCCTGGCGTATTCCGCGTGGACGACAGCCGGGCCGTAGAGCCGCTCCAGCCGTCGCACGATGAAATGGCCGCGGGCCAGACCCTGGAAATGTTCGGTGAAGGCGACGTTGATCGCCGCGCCGCTGATCGCGCCGATCACCGGGACCGCCTGCGCCGCGGTCTTTTGCGTGACGACCACCCCGAAACGCGCCCCGATCGCGCCGATCAGACGGGCGAGCGCCGGGGCCGCCTCGTTGGAGACGCGCCGGACGGTCAGAAAGCGCGCCGCTTCCGACACCGATTTCGCAAGCATGGCGCGCAGCACGAGATAGCCGCCTTCGAGCACATTATCTTCCGCGGCATGGCCGCCGAGCGCGAAAACCTCGAGGCAGGCGAGGGCCGCGCCCGGTTGACGCATGTCCTCTCCCTCCGCCTGGGCGATTTCCGCGATCGAGCGCAGCATGATCGTCGTCGACACCGGCAGTTCGATCGGCAGGCTCGCAAGCCCCACGGCGCCGCCGACGCCGCCGGAGAGCGCCGCGAGACGTCGGTGAATCCGCACCGAGTCCTTCCTCGGCTGCGCATCGAGGCTCGCCAGGGCCATTTTCATCGCCGTGGCGAGCGCCTTTTGCGTGGCGGCGGCGGCGGCCGCCTGCAGACGCGGGGGCAAGGTCAAAGAGCCGAAGCTCAGCTGTCGGCTCGCCAATCTCGCGAGACGCGACGCAAAGCTTTGTCGTTCCAGCGCCGCGACGGCGCACCGCAGGGCGTCGACGTCCGATTGCGACAATCCTGCGTCGACGAGCACGGGAAACGGATAGGAATTCGACACCGATCGGCCCTGATGTTTTTGCTTGCAGTTAAAATCGGACTCTTCCGCCGCCTTTGCAAGCGCTGCAAAGGCGTGGCCAAAAAGGCGACGGTCGGCGAGGCATGTGCGGCCGCGCACGGAATGCTTCAGGCGAATGATGTCTGTTCTGTGTCCGCCTGAAGCGGCGCTGTTGCAATTCGGGCCACGTCCTGTACTGCAGGGCGTGGCGCTGTAAAGCATGCGTTTCCGGCTCTGTTTCGAAGCAGGGCCGGCTCAAAGCAGGCGCGGCTGTCGTAGATCAGCAAGAGGAGGACTGGATGCTGAAAGTTGGATTGGTTCGCGCGGTGACCGGCGCCTGCTTGCTGGCGCTGTTGTCGCCGGCGAGCGCGCTCGCGGGCGATCGCGTCGGCACCTTGCAATGCCGGCTGATGGGCAACGGCATCAGCATTTTGGTCGAAAATCAGCAGATGGACTGCATCTATCGAGACGACGCGGAAGGCGCGATTCCAGCCCATTACGTCGGGACGCTCACCAAGGTGGGCGCCAATGTTACGATTAATGGTCCCGGCCAGCTTGCGTGGGGCGTCGTCGCGGCGACCGACCACATTGGTCCGGGCGCTCTTGCCGGCTCTTATATGGGTCCCGAAGTCACCGCCAAGGTCGGGGTCGGCGGCGGCGGCGCGATCCTCGTCGGCGGGTCCGACAACACCTTCTCGCTACAGCCTTTCCAGGTGGAAGCCGGCTCGGGCGTGGGATGGACCGCGGGGGTCGAGCGCCTGACGCTTGCCTATGTCCCGCCGCCGCCGCCGCCGCCGCCCATGCCGCGTCGTCGACACCACCATCATCATCGCCACGGCCACTAGATCACGCTGCGTTCAGGCGGACTCGCCTGAACGCAGATAACGTGATCGATTCTGGTAATTTTGAGCGCGCTCTAGACTGGCGTTGAGAAACTCAGCACCCGGTCGGTGGGAAAATCGTAAAGCCTCGCGCTCTCGCGCCATTCCGGCGCCAGCAGCGCGAGGCATTTTTTTGCGAATTCCTCGGGCGTTCTCAACGTCAGTGGATCTTCGCCCGGCATCGCCTGAGCGCGCATCCGCGTGCGCAGCGGGCCAGGATTGGCGAGCATTACCGTGACGCCCTCGCCAGCGACCTCGGCGGCGTAAGTGCGGGCCATCGCTTCGAGCGCCGCCTTTGAGATCGCATAAGCGCCCCAGAACGGCTTCATCGTCGCGCGATGCGCCGCGCCTGACGTGATGAAGACGACGCGGCCGGCGCCTGATGCGCGCAGAAGCGGGTCGAGCGAACGGATCAGCCGCCAGTTCGCCGTGACGTTGACCGCCATGAGGCGATTCCAATCCTTCGGGTCGACATGCGCGAGCGGCGACAGCGGGCCAAGCAGACCTGCATTGCCGACGAAGACGTCGAGCTTGCCCCAGCGCTCGAACAGCACCGCGCCAAGCCGGTCGAGGGCGTCGAAGTCGGCAAGGTCGCAGGGAACGAGGGTCGCTTCGCCGCCAAACGCGCGAATCTCGTCGTCGAGTTCTTCGAGAGCGCCCTGTGTGCGCGCGAGCGCCACGACATGCGCGCCGTCGCGGGCGAGCTCCAGCGCGAGGGCGCGCCCGATGCCGCGCGACGCGCCGGTGACAAGTGCGATGCGGGGGGAGTGAGGGGTCATGATGGGCTATTCGAATAAGGAAGGCCGTAGAGTTTGGCGGACATGTACCAGCGCCCGGATGAGGACGTGATCTCCTTCATCGCAATAGAAAATCAAATGCGACTGGAAGCGAAACTGTCGAAGGCGCGGTAGAATTTCTTCTCTGCTGACGCCTATGGCAGGAAAGTCAGCGAGCAATCCGAATGTGCGCTCCAGTCCCGAGAAGTAGGCTTCGGCTTGATAGAAGCCAAAATTCTCTTCTGTGAAAGCATAAATGGCGAGGAGGTCGGCCCGGGCTCGGCGAGAAAGACGGAATTCAGCCACGACGCTGGTCAGCGCGACGGCGAGCTTCCACTAAAGTGTCGCCCATCGTCGCTTCTGACGCAGTGGAACTGTCGGCGCTCGCAAGGATTTCACGAAGCCTGCGCAGTTGTTCGTCTCGCGGCAGACGACGCCATTCTTCCACCTCCGCTTCAGTGGGCGTGGCGGATGGCGTGACAGCGGATGCTTTTAGTTCACTCGCCATAGCGTCCTTTCGGCATGATGTTCATGCCTCAGCTCGCCTCGGCCAGTAGCGACAGTTGCGCGCGGTTTTCGCCGACGAGGTCGGTGAGCGAGGTGGGATAGTCGCCGGTGAAGCAATGGTCGGTGAACTGCGGCCGGACCGGATCGCGGCGCTCGTAGCCCATGGCGCGATAAATGCCGTCGACCGACAGAAACGCCAGCGAGTCGCAGCCGATATATTCCCGCATCTCCTCGAGCGTATGCGTCGCGGCGAGAAGCTTTTCCTTCTGCGGCGTGTCGATGCCGTAATAATCCGGATTGGTGATCGGCGGCGATGAAATCAGAAAATGCACTTCCGTCGCCCCGGCGTCGCGCATCATCTGCACGATCTTGACCGATGTCGTGCCGCGCACGATGGAATCGTCGATGAGGATGACGCGTTTTCCCGCGACGACGCAGCGATTGGCGCTGTGCTTCATGCGCACGCCAAAATCGCGCGCAATCTGCGTCGGCTCGATGAAGGTGCGGCCGACATAGTGGTTGCGGATAATCCCAAGTTCGAACGGCACGCCGGACTCTTGCGAATAGCCGAGCGCCGCCGGCACCCCCGAATCGGGCACCGGCACCACGACATCCGCGTCGATCGGCCGTTCGCGCGCAAGCTCGGCGCCCATCGCCTTGCGCACCTCATAGACCGGGCGGCCGTGGACGATGGAGTCGGGACGGGCGAAATAGATATATTCGAAGATGCATGGGCGCATCTGTTGGGGCGGAAACGGCCGCAGGCTTTGCAGGCCATTCTCTGAAATGATGACGATCTCGCCGTTCATCACGTCGCGCACGAAGCGAGCGCCGATAATGTCGAGCGCGCAAGTCTCGGATGCGAGAATATATTTTCCGTTGAATTCGCCGATGACGAGCGGACGAATGCCAAGCGGATCGCGCGCTCCGATGAGCTTCTTGTTGGTGAGCGCGACGAGCGAATAAGCGCCTTCGATCGAACGAAGCGCTTCGATGAAGCGATCGATGAGCAGCGGCTTGCGGCTGCGCGCGACGAGATGAAGAATGACCTCGGTGTCGGAGGTCGACTGGAAGATTGCGCCCTCGCGGATCAGTTCGCGGCGCAGCGTCTGAGCATTGGTGAGATTGCCGTTGTGGGCGACCGCGAATCCGCCCGTGTTCAGTTCCGCGAACAGCGGCTGGACATTGCGCAGCATGGTTTCGCCGGTCGTGGCGTAGCGCACATGTCCGATGGCGGCGGCGCCCGGCAGGCGCTCGATCGTGCTTTCCTGAGAGAAATGGTCGCCGACCAGTCCCAGTCGGCGCTCGCCATGGAAGCGGCCGCCGTCAAAACTGACAATGCCGGCGGCTTCTTGCCCGCGGTGCTGCAGCGCGTGCAGGCCCAGCGCGGCGATCGCTGCGGCGTCCGGCAAATCGAAGACGCCGAACACGCCGCAATATTCGCGAAGCCTGTCGCCGTCGAGATCGTCTATCGCATCAATCTCGCGGGATGAGGATCGCTGAAGATCCTCGGCGGCCTCCGTCATGTTTCGTCCCCCGTGAGGCGCCGGCGCCCGGCAATCCGGAGCGCCCGGGCGTCGCATGCCCGTCATATGTGCCAGCGGCGGGGTCCATCCGCAAGACCGTCACTCCGGCTTGTCGCTCGGCTCCGGCGCCGGGTTGGCCGCGCCCTCGGCGCTTGTTTCGCTCGGCGCCGGCTGGATTTTATCCGGCTCGACGTCGGCCGGCGGCTCCTCATTCGCCGGAGCGCCCTTCTTGGCCTTGATCTTGGCGACGATGCTGTCGATGTCGTCGGGCAGCATTTCCCGCAGCTTCTCTCCCCCGGCCGTGAGGAAGGGCTTAGCGCGAGCGTCCTTGATCCATTGCGGCTGATTCGTTTCAGGCACGAGCCAGCTGTAGAAAACAAAGGCGACGACGGCGATCAGGGCGCCGCGAACCGCGCCGAACACGAACCCAAGCGTGCGGTCGAGGGCGCCGACCTTCGAATCAAGGATGACGTCCGACAGCTTCACCGTCACCAGCGAAACGGCGATCAGAGAGACGAAAAACACTGAGGCCACCGCCGCCAGGAGAGCGATCTCATCCTTGCTGATGTATGGTTTGATGTAGGGCAGGGCGAGCGGATAAAAGAAATACGCCGCCGCGCCTGCGGCGACCCATGAGACAATCGCCAAAACCTCGCGGGTGAAGCCGCGCAGAAGAGCGAGCATCCCCGACACCAAAACGACGATGATCACTGCCAAATCAAGATATGACGGCATCGCTGGCCTCTTGTTTGTTCGCCCCGAGCGCTCGACGCTTCTGATGGGCTGTCGCCGCCCACCGGCGGCGCTCGCACGACCCTGTCCGGAACCCGTGTCAACATTGCGCCGCGTCGCGAGCGGCGCCGTTCCGGCAGGCCTATGGCTTTCGCACTGGCAGCCTTCTAACGCATCTTGACGCCGGGCGGAAACACTAAAGCGCAGCGACTCTAACCATGTGCGACGGTTTTTTCGCGTGTCGACATGCGCGCGATGGCGGCGACGAGGCCGCCGGCGTCGGCGCAGGGACGAATCGTCACGCCGGCGGCGCGCGCATCCTCGGAAATTTGCTGGGATTGCGGCACGACGGCGTGACGAAATCCAAGTTTTCCCGCTTCTCGCAGCCGCATGCCGGGATGAATGACGGGCCGAACGGCGCCTGACAGTCCGATCTCGCCAAAAAAGCACATGTCGGGCGGCAGAACTGCGCCCGTGAGAGAGGAGACAAGCGCCGCTGCGGCGGCGAGGTCGGCGGCGGGCTCATCAGCGCGAAAACCGCCGGCGACGTTGAGATAGACGTCGTGCATGCCAAGCTTCAGCCCGCCATGCGCCTCGAGCACGGCAAGGATCATGGACAGCCGATTCTGGTCGAAGCCGACGACGGCGCGCCGCGGCGTGCCGAGCGAGGTCGGCGCGACGAGCGCCTGAATCTCGATCAGCAGCGGACGCTGTCCCTCCATGCCCGCGGCGACCGCCGCGCCGGGCGCGCCAGCGTCCCGTCCGGCAAGGAAAAGCGCCGAAGGATTTGCCACTTCGGCGAGGCCGAGGCCGGTCATCTCGAAGACTCCGATCTCGCCGGTCGCGCCGAATCGGTTCTTGGAGGCGCGCAACATGCGGAAATGATGCGCGGCGTCGCCCTCGAAGGACAGGACCGCATCGACCATGTGCTCGACGACCCGCGGGCCCGCGACCTGTCCGTCCTTGGTGACATGGCCGACGAGAACGATCGTCGCGCCCGTCGTCTTGGCGTGGCGCAGCAGCGCCTGGGCGCTGGCGCGCACCTGCGTCACAGTTCCCGGCGACGACTCCGCCATGTTGGTGTGCATGGTTTGAATCGAATCGATGACGATGAGCGCGGGGCGGTCGCCTGTCGCGCAGGTGGCGAGGATATCCTCGACCTGAGTCGCGGCGGCGAGTTCGACCAGAGCGTCGGACAAATTGAGCCGGGCCGCCCTCAGGCGCACCTGCGCGACGGCCTCTTCGCCCGAAATATAGACGACGCGGGCGCCGCGCCGCGCCAGAGCTGCGCAAGCCTGGATGAGCAGGGTGGATTTGCCGATGCCCGGTTCGCCGCCGAGCAGCAACACGGAGCCGGGCACGAAGCCGCCGCCGGTGACGCGGTCGAATTCATCAATGCCGGTGGCGATCCGTGGCGCCGGCCGGCCTTGGCCGGCAAGTCCCTCAAGTTCAAAGACGCGGCCGCGAGCGGCGCGGCGGGCGATCTCGGCGCTGCCCCCGCCGGACTCTTCAGCGAGGCTGTTCCATTCTCCACAGGCGTCGCAGCGCCCCTGCCAGCGCCAAGCGACGGCGCCGCAGTTTTGACAGACATAGACTGCGCGGCTCTTCGCCATGCGCTTTTGGCGCACGGCGCTCCGATGCTTGTCAAGCCGGGATTACGCGCTCCACGCTCGAATGTCAGTCGTCGCCGTTGATTCTGGCCCGCAGGATGTTGGAGGGCTTGAACGCGACGACCAGGCGCGCCGAAATCTTCGCGCCTGCGCCGGTCTTTGGATTGCGTCCCAGCCGCTCCTTCTTTTCCCGCACCAGAAAGGCGCCGAAGGATGAGAGCTTGACGTCTTCGCGTGAGACGATGCGTTCGAATATCTCTTCGAGCACCATTTCCACGTATTTCGCGGATTCCGCTCGCGGCACGCCGACCTTGCGATGGATCGCCTCAGCGAGGTCCGAGCGAGTCACGGCGCCTCTCCCTGCTATGGGCTTTTCTTTCGCCTCGCCGTCCGGCTTGGCGGGCGCGTCCCCTTTGGCCATCTTCCGCCTTACGATTGATCAAAACTGAACTTCGTGGGCCGATTGAAGCGCGCCGGTGGGACGTCCGGGCCCAATCAGAGCGGCGTTTTCCGCCCTCAGCCGGCATCTTTTGCCCGCTGGCTTTCATCGGAATTATTCAGAATTGAGTAGGAAAATCAAGCGCGGGTTGTATTCGGCCGCGGTACTGCTTCCCAATATTTGCTTAGATCGAAATTATTATTGTATTTCGCCAGCTTACCAGCGTATCAGGGCCGATCCCCAGGTAAAGCCGCCGCCGACCGCTTCGAGCATGACGAGGTCGCCCTGTTTAATTCGTCCGTCCGCCGCGGCTGCGGCCAAAGCCAGAGGCACGGATGCGGCGGAGGTGTTGCCGTGCAAATGCACGGTGGCGATGATTTTTTCAGGCGCAATTCCGAGCTTTTGCGCCGACATGTCGATGATTCGCCGGTTGGCCTGATGGGGCACAAACCAATCGAGGTCGTTAGCCGTCAAGCCCGTTGCGGCGAACGCGTCTTTGACGACGTCCGTCACTTGCCCCACGGCGAAGCGGAACACTTCTTTGCCTTCCATGCGCAGATGGCCGACGGTCTGCGTGGCGGATGGCCCGCCGTCGACATAGAGCTTGGCGCGATGGCGTCCGTCCGAACGCAGATGCGTCGTCAGCACGCCGCGCTCCTCACGTCCGCCCTGAGACGGCTGCGCCTCAAGGATCATCGCGCCGGCGCCGTCGCCAAACAGCACGCAGGTCGTTCGGTCGGACCAATCAATGATTCGAGAGAAGGTTTCGGCGCCGATCACGAGCGCGCGCTTATGCGAGCCTGATCGTAGAAATTTCTCCGCTGTGGCCAGGGCGAAGACGAATCCCGAGCAGACCGCCTGCAGGTCGAAGGCGACGCCATGGGTAATGCCGAGCGCCGCCTGAATTTGCGTCGCGGTCGACGGAAAGGTCCAGTCGGGCGTTGACGTGCCGACGACGATCAGGTCGATATCGCCAGCGCTGACGCCGGCGTTGGCGAGCGCCGCGCGCGCCGCCTTTTCCCCCAGCATCGACGTCGTCTCGCCATCCGCTGCGATATGGCGCTCCTTAATCCCGGTGCGCTGCACGATCCACTCGTCGCTCGTGTCGACGAGCTTGGCCAGCTCCTCATTGGTGAGCGTCTTTGCAGGCAAATAGGCGCCAACGCCAAGCACGACGGAACGCTGCTGAGGTATGCTTGTCGTCACTGAGCGGCTTCCCGGGGAGGAGTGGTGTGATCGGCGCCATCGTGTTCCTCCAGCCTATGCGCCAGCGCGACAGTGTCGCGAATGCGATTGAGAAGGTCGCTGCTGGCCATCTCGTGGCCGATTTCGACGGCCCGCGCGAAGCCGACCGAATCGGCGCCGCCGTGGCTTTTGATAACGATTCCTTCAAGCCCGAGGAACACGCCGCCATTCGTCGCCCGCGTGTCCATTTTGGCGCGCAGCTCGCGGAAGGCGCCTCGCGCCAGAAGATAGCCGAGCTTGGCGAGGAGCGTGCGGCCCATCGCCTCTTTGACATAAGCGGTGATCTGCGCCGCCGTTCCTTCGGCTGTCTTAAGCGCGATGTTGCCGGTAAAGCCTTCGGTGACGACGACGTCGACGACGCCTTTGCCAATGCCGTCGCCTTCGACGAAGCCGTGATAGTCGAAGCCGGGCAGGGCGAGGTCGCGCAGCATGCTCGAGGCGGCCTTCACCTCCTCGATACCTTTGATTTCTTCGGTGCCGACGTTGAGGAGACCCACGGTCGGGCGCTCAACGCCCAGGCTGACCCGGGCCATCGCCGCGCCCATAATCGCAAGATCCACAAGGTGGCTGGCGTTGGCGCCCATCGAGGCGCCGACGTCCAGCACCACGGACTGTCCCTTGAGCGTCGGCCAAAGGCAGGCGAGCGCCGGCCGATCCACGCGGGCCATGGTGTGCAGGCATATTTTCGCCATGGCCATGAGCGCGCCGGTGTTTCCGGCGGAGACGGCGACATCGGCGTCGCCTTTCTTGACCGCCTCGATCGCGAGCCACATCGACGAGACGCGCCTTCCGTAGCGCAGCGCCTGGCTGGGCTTGTCGTCCATGCGGATGGCGACTGACGAATGACGCACTTCCGCGCATCCGGCGAGGCGCGGATGGCGCTCAAGCTGCGTGCGGATTGCGGGCTCGTCGCCGACGAGCAGGAAGCGGCTGTTGGGGCGTCGCTCGAGAGCGCTGGCGGCGCCCGCAATGGTCACCTTCGGACCGAAATCGCCGCCCATCGCGTCGAGCGCGATCCGAACAGTTTTCGGCATTTATCCCGTTTCTCCCGACTGCGCGCCTGGTTCTGCCGCCTTTCTATTGGCCGGCTTTTATGACGCGTCCGAGAAGCGCGTCCGCGCTCCCACCCCGCGGGCGACTTGCCATTTGCCGGCCATACGCGCAAGTGCCTATTCTGTCTCGCCTCAAGCCTTGCCGGGCGACTTGAGCCGCCCCAAGGCGGCGAAAGGCGAAATGACCTGGGCTCCGTCGCCAGGCTGGGGTTCGACGAAGTGAGCGCCCGGCTTGCGCGGATAGGGATCGAGCGCCAGCGTGAAGTGTTCGGAGACCGCGGCGCCAAGATCGACGGAGCCGCCGATCAATGGATCGGGCGGGTCTTCATCGAGGGTGAGCTCGGCGGATTCCTCATGCTTGCTTCGGCTGCGCGGCGTCTCCTCGAGCGGCGGCGCAAAGCGCATGTGGATCGGTTCGACGACCTCCGAGTCGAATTCTTCCATAGTGGCGACGCAGGCTTGTCTCACGCTGGCGCGCAGCTCCCCGTCGATCTTCAGTCCGTCGCCGCGCCAACGTTGCGCCCGCAGCTCAGCCCGCAACCAATGCACCGCGGGAAGGTCATTGTGCGCGGCCAAGGCGGCGCATTCAGCCTGGGTCGCATTGATGTCGACCTCGAGGCCTTCGGGCGGCGTGTCGGCAAGCGCAAGCCGGCGCGACAGCGGCGGGTGCAAATCGGACATTTTTTTCATGGCGCCTCGCCTCCGGTCGCGGCTTTTCATCAAATCAGATATGTGGGCCGGCGCACAGACGCCAGCGCCGACAAGGCGCAGGGAGCGCCGTCTTGCTTTCGCTGCGTTCGAAGATTACGGAAATGGCGATAAGCTAAATGCCCGGCGTCGGCGCGCCGAGGCGGAGGATTGCGGAGACACACATGGCGCAGGCTTTGCGCGTCGCTTTTCGTTTAGCGGCCGCGGTTGGGGTGGCCGTTTCGCTTACGGGCTGTCTTGGCTATGAGGGCGTCGTCAATCGCGGCGCTGTCCTCGACTCGCGCAGCACTTCGCAAGTCAAGCCGGGCATGACCGCCCAGCAGGTGATGGCGACGCTTGGCACGCCCTCGACGACCTCAACGGTCGGCGGCGACGCCTGGTATTACGTCAGCCAGCGCATTGAACGCACATTCGCCTTCATGCCTCAAAACATTACCGAACAGCGCGTCTATGCGGTCTATTTCGATAAGTCGAAGAAGGTTCAGCGCGTCGCCGATTATGGCATGGAGGACGGCAAGCCGATCGACTTCATTACCCGCACGACGCCGACAGCCGGTCCGGAATATCACTTGCTGCAGGGCATGCTCTCGAAAGTGGGCAGTTTCCTTTAGAATCGCCTCCCTCTCGTTTCGGGATGCGGCGGAGGCTTCGCGGCTCGACAGATGGCGCCATTGTGGCGACAGCTGAGCGTCGATTTGAGGCAACTTACTGAGAATATTTAAATTTTCTAGCGCCGGCGTATTTGCCGCGCAGCTGCAATCGTGGCGCGAGCATGGCTCCGGCCGTCGATCTTTTGCCCGCTCTCGCAGGTAACTTTCTGTTTACGCAAACTTTGCGTAAATGTGGAGAAACCGCGAAAAATGACCGTCACGCTGACGAACGCCCCGCCGCCTTCCCAGGACGAAAAGGGCGCGTCGCCTCACTCAGTCCGACAGTCCAAAGGATCGCGCCGCGCGATTCTGTCGCATTTTCTGCTTGATCGGGCCTGTTCTCCCCTGTTGCGCGCGCTCTGCGTCGCGACGCTGCTTTCCGTGGTGGCCGTATTGGCGATGACTGGAGAGCGCGACGACGCGCGTCGTCCGGAGCGAACCGCGCGCGCCGGGCGCTTCCGCGTCGCCGCTTCGCCGCTGACCACGCTAACGATGGACGCGGCCGTCGATGACGAAGAAACCGCTCTCGACTCCGACTTTTCTCTGGAGCAGGCGGCGCTCACCTGGTCGCATCGTCTCGGCGACGATGATTTCGCTGAGACGCCGGGCATGGTGCGGTTCGGGTCAGTAAGAGTTCAGCAGTCGATCGTCGAACGCGTCGTCAAGGCGGCGCAGACGACCGAGATGGATCCTGCGCTGCTCATGGCCATTGCCGACAAGGAGTCGAATTTTTCCTCAAGCGCCAAGGCGCGGACCTCGTCGGCGAGCGGCCTGTTCCAATTCGTCGAGAAGACCTGGCTTAAGGCGCTGAAAACCTTCGGCTGGCGCCACGGCCACAGCGATACGGCGGCCGCGATCGCGAGCGACGACGCGCCGCGCGTTAACGGTCAAAAGCGGGCGCAAATCCTCAATCTGCGTAACGATCCCTATCTTTCCGCCGTTCTCGCCGCAGAAATGCTCAAGAAAGATAGCGCCAGGATCGCCGTAAAAATCGGCCGGCCGCTGACGTCCGGCGAGACCTACCTTATCCACTTCCTCGGACCGGACGACGCCGAGCGCTTTATGAGAACCGTGGAAGAGGCGCCGCACACGTCGGCCGCTGCGCTCCTGCCGAGGCCCGCGCGCGCCAACAGGCCCATTTTCTATGAGCAGCAGGGCCGCCGGCTAAAGGTTCGCTCGGTCCAAGAGGTGCATGAAGCGTTCGAGACGATGATGGACAAGCGCACCAGCCGCTATGAGGACGTCGTCGCCAAACTGCCCGGAGGCGCCACGGCCTATGCGGAGTGAGCGCGAATTGTGAGCAGTGAATAGCGTCTCGCTATTCATTTTCCCATCATCAGGTCGAGATTTTGCATCGCCGAGCCGGCCGCGCCCTTGCCCAGATTGTCGAGCCGGGCGACAAGAAGGGCGTGACCGCGCTCATCGGCGACGACGAAGACCTCCATGTCGTCGGTTCCGTTCAGCGCCAGGGCGTCGAGCCGCCCGCCCGCCGGCGTCGCCGCGAGCCTGACATGCGGCGCGCCCGCGTAATGGCGCGCAAGGGCCTCTTCGAAACTCTTCGCCTTGGGCCTGCCGGGCAAAGCGTCAAGCACAAGCGGAATCGAGACGAGCATGCCTTGGCGGAAATTGCCGACCGAGGGAACGAACAGCGGCCGCGCCGTGAGCCTCCCATAAGCCATGATTTCCGGCACATGTTTGTGCCCGAGCCCGAGCGCGTAAAGCTCGAAGGCCGGCGCCTTGCCGCTCTCATAGGCCTCGATCATCTGCCGGCCGCCGCCCGAATAGCCCGAGACCGCGTTGATTGTCAGCGGCTGGTCGGATCGGATGAGGCCTGCGTCGACAAGCGGACGAATGAGCGCGATCGCGCCCGTCGCGTAGCAGCCGACATTGGCGACGCGGCGGCTCTTGGCGATTTCCGCCGCCTGTCCTTTGCAGAGTTCGGGGAAGCCGTAGGTCCAGCCTTGCGCGACGCGATGGGCCGTGGAGGCGTCGAGCACCTTTGGGCCGCCGCCGAGCGCGTCGCAAAGCGCGACGGTTTCCTTCGCGGCGTCGTCAGGCAGACACAGGATGGCGACGTCGACGGCGGAGAGAATGTCGCGCTTGGCGGCGGCGTCCTTGCGCTGCGCTTGGGGGAGCGCGACGAGCGAAATATCCGAGCGCGCGGCGAGCCGCTCGCGGATTTCGAGTCCGGTGGTGCCGGCGTCGCCGTCGATGAAAATCTTCGTCGTCATGGCCCGCATCTAATCGATTTTGCGAAGGAGAGAAAGATTGGATGCATAGTCCATAGGACGTCTTTGACGCGGGCCGCGCGTCCGCCTATAGCGCAGCGCGCGCCGCCGCATCTCACGGCCAAAGTTGAGCCCATGACTGAAAGTCCCTGCATAAAAATCTGCGAGCTTGATCGGGAGGACGTGTGTGTCGGCTGCGGCCGCACGCGCGCCGAGATCGCCGGCTGGAAGTCAATGTCGGAGCCGCAAAAGGCCAAGGTTGTCGAGCTGGCGGGCCGGCGCAGATCGTCGGTCGGTCGCGCGCCGGTCGCGCGCCTCCAAATTATCGGCAAGGAATAGGCTGTCGCCGGTCCGCCAATCCGCTAACTTATGCCTTGAGAGCGAATGAGTCGCGCTTCCCAAAGGAGGAGCGGTCATGGCGAAAGAGGTAACGGAAACAGGCGCATTGCGCGCCTATGCGCTGCGGCTGTTGGATTCGGTCTATAACGCCTCGGTCTATACGGTGATCGGCTATAGCGCGCTCTTGGCGATGCTGGCGATCATCGCTTTGGCGATCTTCATGAAAGTCATTTACGTACCAGAATTCCATTCCTGGTAGCCGCGTTAATTGTCAAAGCGCCTGCTGATCGTCGCACACGCGCCGTCGCGCAACACCGAGCGGCTGAGGGACGCGGTCGTCGCCGGCGCGCGCGCGCCCGAAATCGAAGGCGTCGACGTCGAGGCGCTAAGCCCTTTCGTCACGACGCCCGAACATGTCCTCGCGGCGCAGGCGGTCATTCTCGGCACCACCGAAAATCTCGGTTACATGAGCGGCGCGCTCAAGGACTTCTTCGACCGCTGCTACTATCCGCTGCTGGAGCGCACTCAGGGACTGCCCTATGCGCTCTACATTCGCGCCGGCCATGACGGAACGGGCACGCGGCGCGGCGTCGAGTCGATCGTGACCGGCCTGCGCTGGCGCGCGATAAGCGAGCCGCTGATCTGCCGGGGCGAATGGCGGGAGGACTTTGTCGGCTCCTGCCGCGAATTGGGGATGCTGGTCGCGGCGGGGTTGGACGCCGGCGTGTTTTGAGCCGATCGAACCGTCATCTATAGAAGCCGTACGGCCCATGAGCCGGCGGCCACGAAGGTTTGGCTCGAGAACGCATGCAGCGACGCGACGATTTTCTCGGCCATCCGCGCGGACTCGCCTTTCTCTTTTCTTCCGAAATGTGGGAGCGCTTTTCCTATTACGGCATGCGGGCGCTGCTGGTTCTCTACATGGTCGAATATTTGCTGACGCCGGAGCGCATGAACGCGGCGGTCGGCCTCGATGCGCTGAAACGCGCGCTTGAGACATTTTCGGGTCCGCTCGCGCCGCAGCCTTTCGCTTCGCAAATCTATGGGCTCTATACGGGCCTCGTCTATCTGACGCCGATCCTCGGCGGGCTGATCGCCGACCGGCGGCTCGGACGCGCGCGGACGATCGTGATCGGCGGGAGTGCGATGGCCGTCGGACATTTCATAATGGCTTACGATCGCCTGTTCTTGATTGCGCTGCCTCTCATCGCGTTCGGCTGCGGCTTCTTCAAGCCGAACATTTCAATTCAGGTCGGCGAGCTGTACGCGCCGACGGACTCGCGCCGAGACCGCGCCTATTCGATCTTCTACGTCGGCATCAATATCGGCGCCTTCTTCGCGCCGCTCGTCTGCGGAACGATCGGAGAGATGATCGGCTGGCATTACGGCTTCGCCTGCGCCGGCGTCGGCATGGTCATCGGTCTCGTAACTTATGTGATCGGTCTGCCGAAACTGCCGCGCGATCCGCCGCCGAGCGAAAGGCGCCCGCCAACGGCGCAGTCGCGCGCCCAGTTTCGCCGGTCCTTCGCCGTGCTGATGCTGCTCTTCACGCCTTCGGCGTTGTTCTGGGCCGCCTTCGAGCAGCAGGGCAATACGATCGCGCTTTGGGCGGCGCAATCCGCCGACCGCGGCGTCGATCTCTTCGGATGGCGCGCCGATCTTCCGGTGACCTGGTTTCAGGCGTTCAATCCGCTGATGATCTTCCTCTTCACGCCGCCGCTCGTCTCGCTGTGGGCGCGGCTTGCGCGCTTCGGGCGCGAGCCGTCGACGACTCGCAAAATGACGCTCGGCTGTCTTGGCGTCGCGGCGAGCTACGGCGTCATGGCGCTCGCGGCCTGGACGAGCAATGGCGGCAAAGCGAGTTGGCTTTGGCTCTTGGCCTATTTCAGCGTGATCACCGTCTCCGAGCTGCATTTCTCGCCGATCGCTCTGTCGCTCGTGTCGCATGTCGCGCCGGAAGGGTCGCGTTCGTCGTTGATGGGCGTCTGGTTCGCCTCGATGTTTCTCGGCAATCTTCTTGCGGGATGGCTCGGCGGTTTGTGGTCGAGCCTCGCAAGCGTGCATTTCTTCCTGCTGATGGGCGCGCTTGGCGTCGTCGCCGCGCTGATCGTCGAAGCGGCGCGGCGACCGCTTGGCGATCTCATGTCCTCCGGTTAGCGGCATGAACCTGCGACAAACAATAAGGCCAGCGCCCAAGCAAATCGCGGCCGCCGTCGTCGGCAATGCGCTCGAATGGTATGATTTCGTCGTCTATGGCTTCTTCGCTTCGGTTTTGGCGCAGGCGTTCTTTCCGAGCGGAGACGATACGGCGGCGCTGCTGCTCGCGCTCGCGACCTTCGGCGCCGGCTTCTGCACCCGCCCGCTCGGCGGGCTTTTTTTCGGCTTCTACGCGGATTGCAAGGGGCGCAAGGCCGCGCTGCAACTGATCATGTTCGTGATGACCACCGCAGTGGCGGTCATCGCCTTTGCGCCGACCTATGCGGCGATCGGCGTCTACGCGCCGATGCTCGTCGTCATCGGCCGATTGCTGCAGGGCTTCGCCACCGGCGGAGAATTCGCGAGTTCGACCGCCTATCTGATCGAAGTCGCGCCTGCCGGCCGGCGCGGATTCTACGGCTCATTGCAGATGGTCGGGCAGGGGCTGTCGATTCTGCTTGGAACATTCGTCGGCATCATTGTCGCCACCATCTTCTCAGCCGAAGCGCTGAATGATTGGGCCTGGCGGCTTCCCTTCGTTGCGGGCCTGCTGATCGGGCCGGTCGGCGTCTATGTCAGACGCCATCTCGACGAAACGCCCGCTTTCGAGGCGTCGACGCGCAACAGCGCGGCGATCGCCGCCTTTCTCGATCTCGTCCGGCGGCAGGGCGACAGACTTCTCGCGTGCTTCGCCGCCACGGCCGGCGCGACGATCTCCTTCTATGTGATCCTCGTCTATATGCCGACCTACGGAAAGACGGAGATGGGATTGAGCCTGGCGCAGTCCTTTATCGCTCAGGCGCCCGGTTTGCTGTTGCTGATCGCTCTGACGCCATTGCTCGGCGCCTTCTCCGATAAATTAGGCAGGCGACCCTTGCTCCTCGCCTCGAATGTTTTGCTTTTCATTTGCGTCTATCCGCTGTTCGTATTTCTGCAGGCGGAGCGTTCCCTGTTGGCGCTGGCTGTCGCGCAGACGTTTTTTTGCGTTATCCTCTCGGGCCTCTTCGGCGCGATGTCGACAGCGCTCGCCGAACAGTTTCCGACGCATGTCCGCACGTCGGGACTGGCGATCGCCTATAACATCGCCGTTATGATGTTCGGCGGTTTCGCGCCCTTTATCGTCGCCTGGCTGATCGGCTTTCTCGCCACGCCGGTCGCGCCGGCGTTCTATCTGATGTTCGGCGCCGTCGTCGGTCTTATCGGCGTCGCGGGTCTCCGGGAGCGGCGCGGAGAACGGCTCGACTAGAAGCGCCGCGTTGCGATGATTGTTGACTCAGGTTGCAGAGACGGGAGGTTTCGATGAAGAAAATTGCTGCTTTGATCGCCTTGATCATCATCGCGCAGCCGATCCTGCTCCAGGAGGCGGCCGCAAGACCCGCGAGATGCGTCGTGCTCGGCAACGGCATGACGCCTTATAGGGGAACGTGCAATTTTATGCCCGACGATGGCGGCAGCTTCGCGGTCGAGCCGATCGGCAAGTCTGGATTTGACAGCGTGACGATGGTCAGCGTCGCGATTGTTTCGCCGGGAGTCGCCGAAGTGCGAGGCCTGACTCGCGACGGAATCAACTCCCGCTGGGGAGAAGCGAAGCGCTCCAAAGCCGACCGCGCTTGCTGGGTCGGCAGCGACTTCAAGATTTGTGTGTACTGACGCGCTCTAAAACGAAAGCGGCGCCGAAGCGCCGCTTGGAAGTTCTGGCTCGAAAGGACAAAGCTTAGCGCTTCGAGAACTGGAAGCTGCGGCGGGCTTTGCGCTTGCCGTATTTCTTGCGCTCGACGACGCGGGAGTCGCGCGTGAGAAACCCTTCCTTCTTCAGCGCAGGACGCAGCTCCGGCTCGTAATTGGTCAGCGCCTTGGCGAGGCCATGACGCACCGCGCCGGCCTGTCCCGAAAGTCCGCCGCCCGCGACCGAGACGACGAGGTCGTATTGACCCGTGCGCTTGGCGACGACGAGCGGCTGCGCAAGGATCATCCGCAGAACGGGACGCGCGAAATAGGCCTCGATGTCGCGGCCGTTGACGGTGATCTTGCCGGCGCCCGGCTTCACCCAGACGCGCGCGACGGCGTTCTTGCGCTTGCCGGTGGCGTAGGCGCGGCCCTGCTTGTCGAGCTTCTGCACATAGCGCGGCGCTTCCGGCGCCGGGGCGACGCTTCCCTGGAGGTCGGAAAGCGAAGTTAGAGTGGTCTCGGCCATGATCAGGCGCTCCGGCTATTCTTGGCGTTCAGGGCGGCGACGTCGAGCGTCTGTGGGCTCTGCGCCTCATGCGGATGTTCGGCTCCCTTATAGACGCGCAGATTGCCGAGCTGCTGGCGGCCCAAAGGTCCGCGCGGCAGCATGCGCTGCACGGCCTTCTCCAGCACGCGCTCGGGGAAGCGCCCCTCGAGAATGAATTTCGCCGAGCGTTCCTTGATGCCGCCGGGGAAGCCCGTGTGATGGTGATAAACCTTCTGGTCGCGCTTGCGGCCGGTCAGGACGACCTTGTCCGCATTGATGACGATGATGTTGTCGCCGTCGTCCATATGAGGCGTGAAGGTCGCCTTGTGCTTGCCGCGAAGACGCAGCGCGATGAGCGAGGCGAGGCGGCCGACGATAAGCCCGGAGGCGTCGATCAGCACCCACTTCTTTTCGATGTCGGCGGGTTTCGCCGAATAGGTCTTGCCGTACATGGGATGGAAATTCCGTTTGAACGGTGCGTTTGGATGGGGAGGGGATAGGCGATGGGGCGGGGCAGGTCAAGCGTTTTCCAACTTGGAAGGCGCTGGAATGCCTTAAAAGTATGGCATCTAACAAGATGGTATTATGTTACCACATATGAGTTTGGCTATTCTGAAGCGAATTAACCCATAGGTGCGCAGCATGTACGAACTTGCAAGCAGTATCCCAGACATTGATACCATTCTCGCATTGGAGCCCGAGGAATTGGGATGCCTTCTAACGCAACCATCGGCGCACCGTCTATTTCTCTGCCACCAAGCTCAGATCGAGCCCTTCGCTGCACACATTGTCGGCGCTTATCCTGGCAACCGCATTGATGAGTTTGTTTTGGCGTATGCCGAGGCTTGGGCATGGCTCGAAGCTCAAGGATTGCTCGTACCTGCTCCTGGAGCAAACGGCACAAATGGGTGGCGCGTTTTAAGTCGGCGAGCCCAAAAGTTCGAGAATGAGGAAGACTTCGCGAAGTTCGCCGCCGCGCGCCGATTACCTAAGGACGCTCTGCATCCCGCTTTAGGGGTGAAGGTATGGTCTGCATTTATGCGTGGCGAATACGATGTTGCCGTTCTTCAGGCAATGAAAGCTGTTGAAGTTTCTGTCCGAGGTGCTGCTGGTTTGTCGAACAGCTTGCTTGGCAAGCAGCTAATGCAGGAGGCATTCAAGGTCGGAGGCCCGCTCGCTGACGACTTGGCGGAGAATGCGGAGCAACAAGCGCGCATGTATCTGTTCATGGGCGCAATCGGATCCTACAAAAATCCGCATTCCCATCGAGACGTCAAACTCGACGATCCGTCTGAGGCTATCGAAATAGTTATGTTCGCAAATCATCTGTTGCGGATAGTTGATGTGCGAAAGGCGGCGCTGGAACTACGTTGACGCGATCGACATCAGCAACCGTCATAGCCGGGACAAGCCCGGCCATGACGCGATTTCAAGGCGACGCCTTTCTTGAAGTCATCTCGCTACTGATGCAGCGCCTCGCCATGCAGGGCGATATCGAGACCTTCGCGCTCGTCGTCGGCATTTGCGCGCAGCGAGGTGAAGAGCGAGGCGATTTTGAGCGTCGCGAACGTGCCGGCCACGCACCAGACGACGGTGACAAGCACGCCGATCGCCTGGATGAGAAGCTGATGCGGGTCGCCTTCCAGCAGACCGGCCACGCCAGGATCGCCCTCTGAAGCAGTGATCGCGCGCGTGGCGAATACGCCAGCGAACAGCGTGCCCATAATGCCGCCGACGCCATGCACGCCGAACACGTCGAGCGTGTCGTCGTAACGCAGTCTGTATTTCACCACGGTGCAGAACCAGTAGCAGACGGCGCCGGCGATCAGCCCAATCACGACGCCATGCCAGGGCAATATATAGCCCGAGGCCGGCGTGATCGTGCCAAGGCCGGCGACGGCGCCGGAGACGACGCCGAGCACCGAAGGCTTGCCGCGCTGGAGCCATTCCAGCCCGCTCCAGACCAAAGCGCCGGCGCAGGCGGCGAGATGCGTCGCGACGATCGCGAAGACGGCGCGCGAATTGGCGGCAAGCGCCGAGCCGCCGTTAAAGCCGAACCACCCGACCCAAAGGAGCCCCGTGCCGATCACGGCGAGCGAAACATCGAAGGGTGAAAGGTTTTCGCGCCCAAAACCAACGCGGTTGCCGAGCACGAGGGCGCAGACGAGTCCGGCGACGCCCGCATTGATATGCACGACCGTGCCGCCGGCGAAATCGAGAAGGCCCATCTTCTGCAGAAATCCGCCGCCCCAGACCCAATGCGCCGAGGGCGCATAGACGATGAACAGCCAAAGCACGCAGAACAGCATGAAGGCGGAGAACTTCATGCGTTCGGCGACGGAGCCGCCGACCAGCGCGCAGGTGATGACCGCGAAGGTCATCTGATAGATCATAAAGAGGATTTCCGGGATGGTCTTCGCCAGCGGGCTTACGGTGTCGACGCCAATCCCATTGAGCAGCGTCCGCGAAGCGTCGCCGATCAGGGCGCCGTCGCCGCTGAAGGCAAGGCTGTAGGCGACGCCGATCCAAAGCAGTGAGACAACGGCGGTGGCGATGAGGCACTGCGCCATGGTGGCGAGAACGTTCTTCTTGCGCACCATGCCGCTATAGAAGAGCGCAAGCCCCGGCAGCGTCATCATCAGCACGAGCGCGGTTGCGGCGATCATGAAGGCGGTGTCGGCGCCGTCGATCTTCGCGTCGCCGTCCTGGGCGAGGGCGGGCAGCGACGCAAAGAGCGCCGCCAGCGTGGCCGCCGCTCTTAGGCCCGTGAGGCGCAAGGCGTCGCCTTCATGCCGGAAGCGGAAATCATGACGCGGCGGGCGGCGCGCGAACGAGCTGAGCATCGAGTTATCCTGATTTTATGATTGAGAAGGCGCTTAGAGCGCGTCGGAGTCGGTTTCGCCGGTGCGGATGCGCATCGCGCGCTCCAGCGGCGAGACGAAGATTTTGCCGTCGCCGATATGGCCGGTGTAGGCGGTCCGCCTGATCGCTTCGATCGCGCGATCGACCTCGTCGTCGGAAAGGGCGACGTCGATCTTAACCTTGGGCAGGAAAGACACGATATATTCTGCGCCGCGGTAGATTTCGGCGTGGCCCTTCTGCCGGCCGTAGCCCTTCACTTCGGTCGCGGTCATGCCGTGCACGCCGATTTCGGTCAGCGCCTCGCGCACCTCGTCGAGCTTGAAGGGTTTGATAATCGCCGTAATGATTTTCATTTGCGCAGACTGCCCTCAAGAGTGGCGAAGTGAGCGGCCTCTCAGCAAGCAGCGTGCCATATTGCGCATAAAATAATCGTTAGCTTCTCCTCACGCAGCGCGATTCTGATCGCGGCTGAGGCGACAGGCGTCTATTTCTTGCACATTTTGCATAATTTGTGAGCTGTCAGGCTGGCCCCCTTCTCTCCGCGTTGAAGCGCAAAGGCGCTTGCTCGCGGCGATGTTTGCGGGTTTTGTGATCGCGCCCAAAGGAATAGAGGTCCATCGACCTGGAGCAGGGAAGCGGCAAACGCGAATGAAGCTTGAAGACTGGTCGCCTGAGGCGATCGCCATCGATTTTGTCAATAAGGAAGACTGGCCCGAGCGCCGAGCAAAGCTTCCCGAACCGACCGCCCGTCTTGCGAACCTTATGGGATTTGAGGCCAACGCCGGCTCGATGTTCGTTGCGCCGGACCTCGGCGGCGCGCCGCGCGTCTTTTTCGGCGCCGAAGGGAAGGAGCCGAAGGCGCGGGATCCGTTTTTTGCCGGAAAGCTCGCGACAGCGTTGCCCAAGGGCCTTTACCGCCTTGGCGACGGCGTCGACGCGCCGGCACAGGCGGCGCTGGCCTTTCTTCTGTCGAGCTACGCCTTCTCGCGTTACAAGGCGCGCAGGAACGAAGCGCCGCGCCTTTGTGCGCCGCAGGGCGTTGACCGCGCGCGCGTCGAGCGCATCGCTGCAGCGGTCGCGCTGGGTCGCGATCTCATCAATACGCCGACCAACGACATGGGGCCGGAGGCGCTCGCCGAAGCAGCGCTCGCTCTCGGCGCGAAGCACGGCGCCAAGAGTCGCGTCGTTGTCGGCGACGCGCTGCTTGCGGAGAATTTTCCCTTGATCCACGCGGTCGGGCGCGCGGCGGCGCAAGCGCCGAGGCTCGTCGAATTCGAGCATGGCCCCGAAGACGGATTGCGCGTTACGCTTGTCGGCAAAGGCGTCTGTTTCGACACGGGGGGGCTCGACATCAAGCCTTCGAGCGCGATGGCGCTGATGAAGAAGGACATGGGCGGCGCGGCGACGGCATTGTCGCTCGCGGCGATGCTGCTTGACAGCGAAACGCCGATCCGATTGCGCGTTCTCCTGCCGATCGTCGAAAATTCGATTTCGGCTTCGGCGTTTCGAACGAGCGACGTCTATCGCAGCCGCAAGGGATTGAGCGTCGAAATCGGGAATACGGACGCCGAGGGGAGACTCATCCTCGCCGACGCGCTGGCTTACGCTAGCGAAACGCCGCCCGATCTCCTGTTCGATTTCGCCACGTTGACCGGCGCCGCACGCGTCGCTCTCGGTCCGGAAATTCCGCCTTTTTTTACGGGCGATGACGGGCTCGCCGATGAGATCGCCAAAAAAGCCGCCGCAGTAGGCGATCCGGTGTGGCGCATGCCTTTGTGGGACAATTACGACAGCGGCCTCGACGGCAAAATCTCCGATCTCGTCAATGTCACGAGCGGTCCCTTCGCCGGATCGATCACCGCAGCGCTGTTCCTGAGGCGCTTTGTCTCCCACCCCGAGCGCTGGGCGCATTTCGACGTTTATTGCTGGAACCCGTCGACGAAGCCCGGCCGTCCGGAAGGCGGCGACGTGCAAGCTGCGCGCGTCCTTTATGAATTGATCGAGGCGCGCGTCGAGCAAAGGAACACGAATTCGTGAACGAAAGTTTCGACCGGCGGCTGACGCCTGCGCGCCCTGAGATCGCCGCCGCTTATCTGAAAGGCCGCGTGACCGCTGACCGCTACGTTGAAGGGGTCGCGATGGAGGTGAGGGATTGCGTCGTCGACCTTCGGCGGGAGCCGCGCCCGGACGCCGCCGTCGACACCCAGGCGCTCTATGGCGAGCGCGTCACCGTCTATGACGAGGAGGAAGGCTGGGCCTGGGCGCAGCTTGCGCGCGACAATTATGTCGGCTGGATTGCCGCCAATACGCTCTGGCGCGAATTGAGCGCGCCGACGCACAGAGTTTGCGTGCCGCGGACATTCGTCTATCCGGGTCCGAACATCAAACTGCCGCCGCTCAACGCGCTGCCGCTCGGCGCTGAAGTGGCGATCGCGGAAGAGCGCGACGGATTTGGCGTGACGCCGGAACTCGGATTCGTCTATCGCAAACATCTCGTCGCGCGCGAGGCCAAGGCGCCCGACTTTGTCGTGGTGGCCGAGACGCTCATCGGCGCGCCCTACCTTTGGGGCGGCAAATCATGGCTCGGCGTCGATTGCTCGGGGCTCGTACAGGTGTCGCTGCTGATGGCCGGGCTCAAGGCGCCGCGCGACACGGATATGCAGGAAGCTGCGCTCGGCGCGCTGCTTGCTCCGAGCGATCCGCTCATGCGCGGCGACATCGTATTCTGGAAAGGCCATGTCGGCGTCATGCGCGACGCAACGACTTTGCTGCACGCCAACGCCACGCACATGCAAGTGACGAGCGAGCCGCTGGACGTCGTTCGTGCGCGCAATGAGCAAGCGGGCGCGGGGCCGGTGACGAGCGTGAAACGCCTGTCGAAAGAAGGTTCCCGCGCGATATGACGAAGAAGCGCTATCTGGACGATCTCCATGTCGGGCAGCGGCTGCGTTCGAAGAGCGTCATGGTCAGCGCGCAAGACATCATCCGCTTCGCGCGCGAAAATGATCCGCAATATTTCCATCTCGACGAAGAGGCCGCCAAGGACAGCATGTTCGGCGGGCTTGTCGCGAGCGGCTGGCAGACCGGCGCGCTGAGCATCAAGCTCCTCATCGACTCGGTCGATCCGCCTTTTGTCGGCGGGCTTGTCGGCGTCGAGGCCCAAATCGCATGGAAACTGCCGGTACGGCCCGGCGACTCTTTGCGCGTGGAAGCCGAGGTCAAGCGGATTGTTCTGCCGCGTCGCCATGCAGATCGCGGCTTTGTTTCGATGGATATGGCGACCTATAATCAGCGCGACGAAGTCGTTCTGACTCAGAGCGTCACGGTCGTCGCTTTTCGTGATTCGAGCCGGGCCGGCGCGGGCTCAAGGCGAGAGACGCCAATTCCAGGGTCATTTCCCGTTGGCTGAATTTCCCGGAATCGGCGCCGCCTCATTGCGAAACGCCGCTGCAAAGAGCGCGCGGGTATAATCGCTCTTGGGCTCGGCGAAGACCTGTGTCGCGGGTCCTTCCTCGACCACCTTGCCGTAGCGCATGACGATGAGATGCGCGGCGAGCGCTTTCACGACGCGCAGATCGTGGCTGATGAAGAGGTAGGCGAGAGAGCGGCGTCGCTGTAGGTCGCGCAGCAAGTCGATGATCTGCGCCTGCACCGACATGTCGAGCGCCGAGGTCGGCTCGTCGAGAACGACAAATTTGGGCTCAAGCACCATTGCGCGGGCGATGGCGATCCGCTGCCGCTGGCCGCCGGAAAATTCATGCGGATAGCGATCCATCGTCGATGGATCGAGCCCGGTTTCCTGCAGCGCGCGCGCAACGACCTCGCGACGCTGGTCAAGGGTAAGTTCGGGCCGCTGGACGGTAAGGCCCTCGGCGACGATGTCCGCCACCGACATGCGCGGCGACAGCGAGCCGTATGGGTCCTGGAAGACAATCTGCATGTCGCGCCGGAGCGGGCGCATGGCGTCGACGCTCTTGCCGTCGATGCGCTTACCCAAGAAAACGATCGGCCCTTCCGAGCGGATAAGCCGCAGCATGGCGAGCGCCAGCGTCGTCTTGCCGGAGCCGGACTCGCCGACGACCCCGACGGTGGCGCCTTCGCGCACCGCGACGGTGACGCCGTCGACGGCCTTCACATAGCCGACGGTTTTGCGCATGAACCCGCGCTTGATCGGGAACCAGACGCGCAGGTCGTCGGCTGACGCAACGACCGTCGCTTCTCTGTTTTCAACGATCGGCGCGCCTTTTGGCTCCGCCGTGAGCAGCGCCTTGGTGTAGGGATGCTGAGGCGATGAGAAGACTGTTTCGACTTCGCCCTGTTCGACGATGCGGCCCTTTTGCATGACGCAGACCGTGTCGGCGAACCGGCGCACGAGCCCGAGGTCATGCGTGATGAACAGCATCGCCATGCCGTAGGTTTCCTGCAGCCGCTCCAGCAGCGCGAGAATCTGCGCCTGCACGGTGACGTCGAGCGCCGTCGTCGGTTCGTCGGCGATAAGCAGATCGGGTTTGTTGGCGAGCGCCATGGCGATCATGACGCGCTGACGCTGGCCGCCGGAGAGCTGATGCGGATAGGCGGTAAGCCGCGCGGCAGGATCCGGGATGCCCACTTCTCCGAGAAGCTCGACGACCCGCCTGCGAACAGCCTCTTCGCCGCGCATGCCGTGCAGTTCGAGAATTTCGGCGATCTGCCGCTCGATCGTATGCAACGGATTGAGCGACGTCATCGGCTCCTGGAACACCATGGTGATGCGCGCGCCGCGGACGGCGCGCAGCCGATTGTCGTCGATCGCAAGCATGTTCTCGCCGTCGAACAGCGCCTCGCCGGCGGCGATCGCGCCGGGAGGCAGCAGGCGCACGATCGACAGCGCGCTGATCGACTTGCCGGAGCCGGATTCGCCGACGAGCGCCAGGGTCTTGCCGCGCTCGAGCGAGAAGGAGACGCGGTCGACCGCCTTGGTCTCGCGCCCACTGTGCAGAAAGGAGACCGAGAGATCGCGAACGTCGAGGAGGGGAGGAGAGGTCATTTGAGCGCGCGCAATTCGTCGATGGTGGATGCGTCCAGATTAATCATGCGCATTCCATCGGGGTTGGAAAGTCGCTTATCCGCCGTGACAAAAGCGACGCAATCATGGAGTTTTGCCGTCGCGACATGAATCGCGTCGGGCATTCGCATGGATTTGTTGGTCGCTCTCAGTCTTGCCGCCTGCAACAGGACGCGTCGATCGATTGGAAAGGCTTCTATGGTCGAAGATGATACGAACAGCGCTTCATAGGCATCGCACAACTCCTTGTCCCCGGTTTCCAAAGGTTTCGTCAGCAGCTCGGCGACAACCAGTTCGCTGATCACGCCGACAGCTCCGCCACCTCTGACGTGATCGAGCACGGATCTCCCTCGTGTGATCGGAACATCATCATTTTCAAATGCATCTATAAATACATTTGCGTCGAGATAGATTCTGATGGTCATCGTTCGCGATGATCCCATTCGTCGCGAAGCGCACGTACATGGTTATTTACTTCCTCAAGCGAATGAAAAGTAGCGCGGCGGATATGCTCATATTTGGAAAACCAATCGTCGCGCGCGTCACTCGTTTTGGGGCCAGAGCTGGCGCTCTCCACCTCAATGGTGATTGTCACCCTATTTTCGGCGCCGATTTCATCTCTCAAGTCCTCGGGAAGCCTCGCCGCCGGGTAATGTTCACGCACAATTCTGTTCATTGTCTTGCTCCGCTCGCATGTCTAGCACGCCGTCACCGGAAATTCTTCCTCGGGTCGAAGGCGTCTCGGACCGCTTCGCCGACGAAGACGAGCAGCGACAGCATCAGCGCGATGACGGCAAAGCCGGTCAGTCCCAGCCAGGGCGCCTGAAGGTTGGATTTGCCCTGCAGCAGCAGCTCGCCGAGCGAGGGCGAGCCCGGCGGCAGGCCAAATCCGAGAAAATCCAGCGCCGTCAGCGTTGTGATCGACGAGTTGAGAATGAAGGGCAGGAAGGTCAGCGTCGCCACCGTGGCGTTGGGCAGCAGATGCTTGACGATGATGCGAAAATTGCTGAGCCCGAGCGCCCGGGCGGCGTTGACATATTCGAAATTGCGCGCGCGCAGGAATTCGGCGCGCACCACATGCACCAGCGACACCCAGGAGAACAGCAGCAGGATGCCGAGCAGCACGAAAAAGCCAGGCGTCAGGAACGATGAAATGATGATGAGCAGGTAGAGTTGCGGCAGCGAGGACCAGACTTCGATAAAGCGCTGGAACACAAGATCGACGCGTCCGCCGAAATAGCCTTGTATTGCGCCGGCGGCGACGCCGACGATCGAGGAGACCGTCGCCAGGATCAGGCCGAACAGCACCGAAATTCGAAATCCGTAAAGCAGACGCGCGACGACGTCGCGGCCCTGATCGTCGGTGCCGAGCCAATTATATTCGAGCGCGGCGCAGCCGCGGTTGGGCTGGCCCGGACGCAGGCCCTTGGCGGCCGCGACCTCGCACTGCTTCTGCGTCAGCATCCAGGTCGGCGGCGAGGGCGCCGGCGTCGGCAGCTCAAGATTATGCGTGTCATAGGAGAAGCGGACCGGCGGCCAGAGCATCCAGCCATGCTCCTTGATCTCGTCGGCGATGACGGGATCGCGATAATCGGTGCGCGCCAGAAAGCCGCCGAATTTTTCCTCCGGATAAGAGACGAAGGCCGGAAACAGCAGTTCGCCCTTGTACCACGCCAGAATCGGCCGGTCGTTCGCGAGGAAATTCGCGCCAAGCGACATGACGAAGAGCGTCATGAAAATCCAGAAGGACCAATAGCCGCGCCTGTTCGCCTTAAAACTGTCGAGACGGCGCCGGTCAAGCGGCGTCAAGCGCAGCCAGCCTTCGCGATGAAGCGGCGGCGCGAGCTGAAGTTTCGCGTCGATTGCTGCGTTCGCCATCACACCTCGCGCGTTTCGAAATCGATGCGCGGATCGATCCAGGTATAGGTGAGATCGGAAACGAGATTCACGACGAGTCCGAGCAGCGCGAAGATATAGAGATTGGCGAACACCACCGGATAGTCGCGGTTGACGATGCTCTCGAACGAGAGATAGCCGAGGCCGTCGAGCGAGAAGATCGTTTCGATCAGCACGGAGCCGGTCAGGAAGGCGTGAACGAAGGCGCCAGGGAAGCCGGCGATGACGATCAGCATGGCGTTGCGGAACACATGGCCGTAGAGCACGCGTCGTTCGGTGAGGCCCTTCATGCGCGCCGTCTGCACATATTGCTTGCGGATTTCATCGAGGAAGGAGTTCTTCGTCAAAAAGGTCTGCGTCGCGAAGGCCCCGAGCGTCATCGCGCTGACCGGCAGAACGATATGCCACAGATAATCCTTCACCTTACCGAACAGCGAGAGCTGCCAGAAATCGTCCGAAGTGAGGCCGCGCAGCGGGAAGATCTGCCAGAACGAACCGCCGGCAAAGAGCACGATCAGCAGCATGGCGAAGAGAAAACTCGGAATGGCGTAGCCGATAATGACGGCGTTCGACGTCCACATGTCGAATTTCGTGCCGTCGCGAACGGCCTTGGCGATGCCGAGCGGAATTGAAATCGAATAGGAGAGAAGCGTCATCCACAGGCCCAGCGAAATCGAGACGGGAAGCTTCTCGCCGATGAGCTTGATGACGCTTTCGTCGCGAAAATAGCTGCGGCCGAAATCGAACATCGCGTAATTCTTCACCATCAGCAGGAATCGTTCCCAGGCGGGCTTGTCGAAGCCGAACTGCTTTTCGAGTTCCGCAATGAACTTCGGGTCGAGCCCCTGGGCGCCGCGATATTTCGAGGCGGTTTCCGCGGCCATCGTGCCGGTTTGGCTCGCCCCGCCCTGGCCGACGTCGCCGCCGCCGCCGGAAAAGCGTCCGGTGGCGCCGACGTCGAAGCCTTGCAGCTGCGCGATGATGCGCTCAACCGGACCGCCCGGCGCGAACTGCACGATGGCGAAGGAAATAAGCATGATGCCGAGGATCGTCGGGATCATCAGCAGCACGCGGCGGGCGATATAGGCTCCCATCCGTCTAGCGTCCCGTAAAGTTGATCTTGCGCGCCTTCTCGTCTTCCCACCACCAGGTCCACAACACGCCGGTGTCGAATTTCGGCGCGCGCTCCGGTTTGCCGAACAGGTCCCAATAGGCGAAGCGGTGCACCGGATTGTACCAGTGCGGGATCCAATAGCGCTGCGCCCGCAAGGCGCGATCGAGCGCCCGGCAGCACGTCACCAGCTCTTCGCGCGTTTGCGCCTGCAGCGATTTTTCCACGAGCGCGTCGATCGCCGGATTGGCGACGCCCGCCAAATTGCGCGAACCGGGGACGTTGGCGGTCTTCGAGCTGAAATAGGCGCGAAGCTCTTCTCCCGGATTCCAGCTCATCATCAGCACGTCATGCACGACATCGAAGTCGAAGTCCTCCAGGCGCTTTTTATACTGCGCCGCATCGACGATGCGAATGCGGGCGTTGACGCCCAGCAGCTTCAGATTCTTGATGAAGGGCTGCGTATGGCGCTCGAACACGCTGGAGTTGTCGAGAAACTCGAATTCGAGCGGAGTCCCGTCAGCCAAGCGTAAAACGCCGTCCTTGCGCGTGCAGCCTGCGGCGACGAATAGATCATTGGCTTTTTTGAGCAGAACGCGGTCTTGTCCCGTGCCGTCGGAGACAGGCGAGACGAACGGTTCGCCGAAAACCTCCGGCGGCAGATCGGCGCGATAGGGCTCGAGCAGCGCCTTTTCCTGTTCGCTCGGCAGGCCCTTCGCTTCAAGCTCGGAATTTTCGAAATAGGACGAGATGCGCCTATAGGCGTCATACATCAGATTGCGGCTCGTCCATTCATAGTCGAAGGCGTAGCCGATCGCTTCGCGCACGCGCGGGTCCTTGAAAATCGGGCGGCGCGTGTTGAAGAACCATCCCTGGATCTGCGGAATATTGTTGTTGGGCGTCGTCGTTCGCTTGACGCGTCCGTCCTTGAAAGCGGGAAAGTCATAGCCCGTCGCCCAGACGCGCGCGATATTTTCCTCGCGCTCGGTGAAAGCGCCGGCCTTGAACGCTTCGAAGGCCACCTGACTGTCGCCGAAATATTCGAAGCGCACGACGTCGAAATTGCCCTGGCCTATAACGATCGGCAAATCCTTCGCCCAATAGTCGGACATGCGATGATAGGCGATGTAGCGCCCTTGCTCGAAGGCGCCCACCTTATATGGCCCCGAGCCAAGCGGCGGCTCCAAAGTCGTTTCTTCAAAGTCGCGATCCTTGTAATAGGCGCGCGAAAAGATCGGCTGCCCGACGACGCTGAGCGGCAAGTCGCGCGTGCGACCGGGCGCGAATCGCACGACGAGAACGTCGTCCGCCTCCGCTTCCGCGCTTTCGAGATCCCGCAACAATTGGCTGATGACGGGATGGCCCTTGCTTTTGAGGATGTTGAGCGAAAAGGCCGCGTCATGCGCCGTCAGCGGCGAGCCGTCGTGAAAGCGCGCCTCTTTGCGCAGGAGAAAAGCGTAGGTGAGCTTGTCCGGCGAGATGCGCACCTTCTTGGCGACGAGGCCGTAATAGGCGTCGCGTTCATCGAGGCTCTGGTTCATCAGGCTGTCGAAAACGAGCGACAGGCCCGTGGCCGGATTGCCGCGCAGAATATAGGCGTTGAAACTGTCGAAGGTGGGGCTTGCCGGCGACAGCGCCAGGGTTCCTCCCTTGGGGGCATCCGGATTGACATAGCCGAAATGTTTGAAGTCCGCCGGCTCGCCGAGATCGCCGAAGACCGAGAGTCCATGGCTCTCGATTTCGCCCTGCGCAAGAGGGCCAAAGCGATTCGTGGCCGGCGCTGGCGCTCCAGACTTGGCTAGAACGCGTGGGGCGATCAGGGCGGCGGCGCCGGCGCCGACGATGGAGCGGCGCGACAGGCGAATGCGCGTTAGATCAACGGTCTTGGAATGAGCCAAAAGTGACCTCAGGTGGAGGTGGGCGCGGCCGGCCGCTTGCCCATGAGCCGCAATTATGTCGGTTTTTGGCGGGTTCGCCAGCGGCCTGCCGGAGCCGTCGCGCCCCCTTTGGCCATTTCTGGCAAAAGGCGCGACAACCGCGCGAGAGGACATCAAAAAATGAATCAAATCAACCTCGGCCTTCGCGAGCAGGGCTTCATCGACGGCGCCTGGGTCGGCGCTGAGAACGGCGAAACCTTCCGCGTCATTAATCCCGCGACCGGCGCCGTTCTTGGCCAAGTTCCCGATATGGGCGCGGCGGAGACGCGCCGGGCGATCGACTCCTGCGCGCTGGCGCTGCCCGGCTGGCGCGACCGCGCCGCCAAGGAGCGGGCGCGTCTCATGCGCCGCTGGTTCGAGTTGATCGTGGCCGATCAGGAACGGCTCGCGCGAATCATCACCGCCGAGATGGGCAAGCCGCTTGCGGAGGCGCGTGGCGAGATCGCCTATGCCGCGAGTTTCATCGAGTGGTTCGCGGAGGAGGGGCGGCGCATTTATGGCGACGTGATCCCGGGGCCGACGGACCGTCGTCTCCTGGTCTTCAAACAGGCGATCGGCGTCACGGCGGCGATCACGCCATGGAACTTCCCCTCCGCGATGTTTGCGCGCAAAGTCGGCGCTGCGCTCGGCGCCGGCTGCACGATGGTGGTCAAGCCCGCCGAGCTGACGCCTTTTTCGGCGCTGGCGCTTGCCGAGCTTGCGGAGCGCGCCGGCGTTCCCTCGGGCGTCATCAATGTGGTGACGGCGCAGGACCCGGCGCCGGTAGGTCGCGAATTCGCCCAGAACCCGCTCGTGCGCAAGCTGACCTTCACCGGCTCGACTGAGGTCGGCAGAATCCTGCTTCGGCAGGCCGCCGAGAACATCCAGAAATGCTCGATGGAGCTTGGCGGCAATGCGCCGCTCATCGTCTTCGCGGACGCCGATTTCGATCGCGCCGTCGCAGGCGCCATCGCCGCCAAATATCGCAATAGCGGACAGACTTGCGTTTCGGCCAATCGCATCATCGTCCACGCGTCGATCATCGACGCCTTCGCCGAGAGGCTCGCGGCCTCAGCAGGCGCGCTGAAGGTCGGCGAAGGGACGCAGGAGGGCGTGGCGATCGGGCCGCTGATCGAAGAAGCGGCGGTGGAAAAGGTCGAGCGTCACGTCGCCGACGCTATCGCCCATGGCGCCAGAGTTCTCACTGGCGGCGCCCGCCATGCGCTGGGCGGCGCTTTCTTTCAGCCGACGGTGCTCGCCAATGTGCCGGCCGACGCGCTCATTTTCAATGAAGAAACTTTTGGTCCCGTCGCGCCGCTGATCTCGTTTGAAACGGAAGACGAAGCGGTAAGACTCGCCAACGCCACGCCTTACGGGCTCGCCGCTTACTTCTACAGTCGCGACGTCGCCCGCGTCATCCGCGTCGCGGAGCGATTGGAATTCGGCATGGTCGGCGTCAACGAAACTCTGATCTCGACGGAAGTGGCGCCTTTCGGCGGCGTCAAACATTCGGGCCTCGGGCGCGAAGGATCGCGCTACGGCGTCGACGACTATATCGAGATCAAATATGTCTGCCTCGGCGGACTTTGATACGAAATCCGTTTGATCTGCTTGGATTTCATTCGCGACGCGCGCAACGCGCGCGATCGGGAATCCAGAGCAAAACCAGCGTTCTTGGATTGGCCCTGGATTCCCGGTCAGGCCTTCGGCCCGCCGGGAATGACAAGGCCCAAGCGAACCGATCAAGCCAGAATTCGCATGATCATTCGATTCTGATGCGCCCGTCGACGACAGGCGCGATCGCGCCGGCCTTTTCAATTGCATTGGTGATGACATTGGTCAGCAGCGGGCCGTCGAGCTCGCTGACGAGCGGTTTGCCGCGCGTCAGCGCAACATAGCCGTCCTTGCCGCGCGCAAGGAAGTCGATCGTTGCAACCTTGTAGCGCTTTGCGTCATCGAGCGGCGCGCCGCCGATCTCGATCGAAACCACCCGCGAACCGGGGATAGCGTCGCGCCGCACGACGATGCGGGCGCCGGAAATCTGAGCGAAGCGGCCGGCGTCCCTGTCGATCAGCCAAACAGCGTTTTCTAAAGCGGCGCGCAGATCGGCGCCTGTGAGCTCAAGAGTTACGAGCTGATTGTTGAACGGCAGCTCTCTGGCGATATCCTTGCGCGTCAGCTTTGCTCCGGACGCATAGGTTCGATTGCCGCGGATGCCGCCGCCGTTGAGAAGGGCGATGTCGGCGCCGGTGACGGCGCGCATTGTGTCGGTGAAATAGTTTCCGATGGCGGTCTCTTGGCCGCGCACGCTCGCCTTTCGGCTGTCGAGCGGCGTCTTGGCGACCCCAATGTCGACATCGAGCGCCTTGTCGATCTCGGCCTGATATTGCGCGACGCGCTGCGCAATCGCGGCGTCAGGCGCGACATCGGCCGTATCGACGATGCGAAATCTCGGCGTCCAGCGTTTGACCCCGTCCGCGGCTATACGCATCTCGACATCGATCGCGACGAGATTGACGCCGTCGGCCTGGGTCTCGCCGATGGCGGCGCGCCCGTCATAGGCGACAAGAAGATTGTGGTCATGCCCCGACAGAACGATGTCGATCGGGCCTAACTTCATCAGACGCAGATCATCCTGCCACTCGGAGTGCGTGACCGCGACGACAAGATCGGCCCCGGCGTCGCGTAGCGCCTGCGCCTCGCGTTTCGCAGTCTCGATCGCCGGCAAGAGTTTCAATGTTCCGGGACTGGATCGTCTCGCCGCCTCGTCATCGGTCAGGCCGAAGAGGCCGATCCTCACGCCCTCGATATCGAGCATCCTGCGATCTGCGAAGCCGGGCAGGAGATGGCCTGAAGCGTCGCGGAGATTCGCGGCGAGCAGCGCGAATTTCGCTTCGCCCATGCGCTGGCGGAAAATCGCTTCGCCGAAATCGAATTCGTGATTGCCGGGCGTAAAGACATCAAGGCCGATGCGGTTGAGAAGGTCCATGATATGCGCGCCCTTGTCGACGCTCGAGGTGAGCGAGGGCGACAGCGTGTCGCCGGCATGCGCGACGACGACGTTCTTGGCTTTCGCGCGCTCAGCCCTGAGCGCGCCGGCGATGCGGGCGAAACCGCCGCGCCCGTCTCTTTCCGCCGTCCCGTAGATATCGCTGAAGACGACGAAGGAGAGTTTGACGACGCGTTCGCGCTCGGCGGCGAGAGCGGGGAGGACAAGAGTTGTGAGAGCAAGAGCGAAGAAAAAAATACGCCGACTGACAAACCGCGACATGGACCTCGTCCTGCTTCGCTCCAAAAGACATGCAACTTGCCGCAGCTCAGTGACAAGGGCAATACGCGTTGGCGGCGCGCGAAATCCCCCCCTTGATGGGGAGGGTAGTTCGCGAAGCGAACCGGGTGGGGTGAATTGTGAGCGAACTGAAGCCAACCCCCACCCGCGCCGCTTCGCGTCGCAACCTCCCCTCGACGGGGATCGTTGCAAAATTCTGTTGTCGTGATTCACTCATCGGAACGGAGGCGGTTCGATGCAGCTTGGATTTGGCGACGGTTGGGTTTCCCCGAAGATCGGTCAGAACGCGGCTCTG
>Ga0194119_10002098_pt1 | contig 34741 bp, 47 predicted proteins | sample TA2MahC100mmetaG_FD_148620 | JGI IMG/M metagenome (GOLD analysis project Ga0194119, IMG submission 148620) | Freshwater microbial communities from Lake Tanganyika, Tanzania - TA2015018 Mahale Deep Cast 100m | ecosystem: Environmental > Aquatic > Freshwater > Lake | place: Tanzania: Lake...
TAACGTCTGTGACGACGCAGAAATCACCTTCTTGCGGGCTGAGAGCATCACGCTCTGCAATGGTTGCAACCACTGTCACGCTTGTAATTGCGACAGGAGGGAGCTGACTTGAAGGAATCTTGCCAGAAACATCGAGGGTTGCAACGCCACCGGCTGCAGCTTTTTGTGACAAGGGGATCAGCAGCGCATCAGCATTTGCACGAGCAAGAGCTTCAGCGTCGATATTACCCTGCAGAGTTGTATCTGCGGATGAACGCAGCGAAGCTTCTGCAGAAACTGCAGAATCTGTGTAAGATTTGCCAGCGGAAACAGACATCGCTTGATCTGTTTCGGAGCCTGCTGAGCTGTTTACTACTGCCGAAGTTTTTGCGCGAGCATCTGTGAAATAAAGATTGGTGTCTTCACCAATATCAGCAGTCGTCAAAACTACTGCGCCAGTTTCACCATTCACACTCAAAACAGGAGCAGCGCCAAAAGGGATTTGAGATGTTGGGATAAGACCATTTGAATCGAGAGTTGCGACACCATTTGCGGCGGCTTTCTCAGCCAAAGGGATTAGCAGAGCGTCTGCATTTGCGCGAGCCAGAGCTTCAGCGTCAATATTACCCTGCAGAGTTGTATCTGCGGATGAACGCAGCGAAGCTTCTGCAGCAACGGCTGCAGTGATAGAACCAGGACCTGAACCTTCAACTGTATCAAGGCGACCGCTAAGTGCGCTGTCTGCTCCAGCGCGAGTCAGAGCTTCAACGTCGATATTGTTTTGCAGTGTTGTGTCAGCCGAGGAACGCAGAGAGGCTTCCGAAGAAACCGCAGAGTCAGTATAAGATTTACCTGCTGCAACGGACATTGCTTGATCTGTCTGAGAACCTGCGCTGCTATTGACAACAGCCGCAGTCTTAGCCCGGGCATCAGTAAAATAAAGATTTCCAAGCTCAGGAATGTCACCGCTGTCCAAAGAAACGTCACCAGTTTCACCGTTGACTGATGTCACCGATCCGGATGCGCCAACGTCAGCCCATGCGCTACCGTTGTATGAATAAACAGCGCCATTACCTACAACAACCAAATCACCAAGCTGGGGATTTGCGATTGAAGCCAAGTCAGCGACTGTCGCATAACGCGCAAGATTCAAACCCTGCTTTACTTTGAAAAAACTATTAGCCATCTCATCTTCCTTTCATTTTCCAGGAATTAAATAGTTATCGGACTCACTCTAAAACTAATTTGCTTAATTTGAGCTGATGGGTCGGAAAAGGACAGAACCCCTGAGCTGTTGATAGAAAAATCAATCCCAGTGTTTTGTCCGGCTGTAGCCTTCGACATCAGCCAATTCGTTCCATTATTAGCACCGATCAGATAGAAGGTTTCAGCCAAATCAATGACATCATCAACAAAAACAAACACCTGAGCGGTAAAACTGCGGAAAGCTGCAGGAGAAATTTTCAAAAGTGAACCAGAAGAAGCTGCAGTTGAGGTTCTACCAATGAAATTATCAATTGCCTCATACTGATATGAAATCACTTTTGCCCTTGCAGCCGGATCGGAAAAGCTCAATACGCCGTTTGAATCAATTGAAAATGAAACATCCGATTTGTCGCCTGCCGTAATTTGGCTAATAAGCCAAGAATCACCGGTGCTTGCACCAAGAATAATGAATGTTTCAGCCAAGTCTGTAGGCGCATCAATAAAAACAGAAACTTGAGCCATAAAGCTTTTGTGCATATTGCTGTTGATTGTAAAAACAGTCCCAGATGAAAGGCCGCTGGAAACAGAGCCTTTTTCTTGTTTTTTACAATAAGATTCGAGACTTTTATCAATTGCCTGAACATAATAGGAAATTGTTTTCGTGCGCGAGCTTGCATCAGAAAAACTCAAAACTCCTACAGAACTTATTGAAAAAGAAATTTCTGAGTTTTGCCCCGCAGACGTTGGTGAAATAATCCATTCGCTACCATTATTTGCACCAACAATCATAAAACTTTCAGATGTTGATGAACCATCGAGAAAAACCGAAATTTGAGCAATAAAGCTTTTGTATATTGTTGAGTTCAAAGTAAAAACTGAACCGCTAAGAGAATCACTGATAATTGAACCGTAAAAATCAATCGGCGCAGCAACGCCTGGAATTTGCGGAAGTTGGGAATAAGGAACAATCCCATCAGAACCTAAAGAAGCGACCCCGCTGGCCGCCCCTTTTTCAGCATAAGGAATCGCGCCTACATCCAAAGCACTCAATACAACGGTTCCAGTTTCACCGTTGACTGAATTTACCGCATTGGAAGTTGGCGGGAGTTGGCTTGAAGGAACAAGCCCATCAGCACCAAGAGAAGCAATTCCATTGGCGACTCCCTTTTCGGAAGCAAGAATTGCAGAAACCCACGACGTTGTTCCATCCGCATCGGTGGCAAGAACTTGCCCAACGGTTCCTTCTGTTTCAGGTGAAAGCAAAAGAGTACCGTCCCGATATGGGAGTAAAACGCTCAGGTCAGTATTGGGTCCTTGATAAGATGAAAGATCAATTCTAACCTGGCGGTTCGAGGGATCTTTTCTTATGACAAGCCCAACAAGACCCAGGATTTTACTGAGAAATTGAATTCCCGACATAAAAAGTTCCTCGTCTTATTTTTTAATTACCATAGGAAACCAAAATAGCTCCGTCAAAAGCGGGATACGCGCTAGACTTAGTTATGACGATAGTGTTAGTCACTATATCGTAATCAGTCTCAATGAATGCTTCTTGATAAAGTGCGCCCGCTTTAATCTGAACCTTACTATAGAGGACACTTCCGGGAGCAATATCGTGTGGGCCAATCTGTCCGGCACCAGGAGTTCCAGATGGAATGACTGTGATGGTATTGCCTTGCCAATTCGATGCAGTGAAGTTGATCGAAATATTCCCACCGGGACCAGGAATTGTTGGCGACCAAACGCCAACCAAAGTCCAAGTCTCATAACCAGTTTTCTGAAAAACTTCATTCGTTGTCGAATTCAAATAAAAGTCATTGATGTGTCCGGCATAAGGAGAAGGATCAGCTGAGCCGGAAATCCAATGCCAATTGGATGTTGCCAACGTATTTATACCCATGATGAACTCCCCATCAGCCTGAGCCTTCGTCTGCACAAATCGGGATGCTTGTTCCGGGAGTTACGGCACAACAATAAACAGCCATAGGCCCCTGAATTTCAACAACCTCACCAAATCTAACAAGAAACCCTAACGTCGCAGAGCAAGTGCTTGCCGAATAACTATATCTAAAATCGTTGCCAAGAGATTCGTTTCTGATTGTCAGCGTTGTTCTGTTTTCATTGTATGGAAACACCAGCACCGCTGTATCCGGAACTTGCAAATTGTGTGTATCAGCTTCCGTCGTCGCCGCACGAGGTTTAATTCGTGAGTTGGAGAAGGAGGCTTGGCAATCTTTAATCGTCATTTAATCCTCCTTATGAGCCGACTGGAGCGGAATACAAACCGCTGACAGTATTAATATAGCCAACCATTCGAACGCCCATAACTGTATCGACTTCGGCTGCATTCGTCACCGTCCAAATGACAGTTTGACCCGGTTGAACGGCCAATTGCATCGGAATCAAGTTTACGTTTGACAAGTCAGGTCCCAGACCCAAAGAAATTCTAAAATTATTACTCGGGTCACCATGATAAGCGAGAACATTTGTCCCGTTTACAAGGCAACGGAACTCATAATTATTTTCCAAAAGGCCGTCATTGAATATCGCGTAACTGATAAATTGAGTCACGCCGCCTGGTGGGGCGGTAAAACTCATAATCGTTTCACGGTTCGTTCCAGGCGTCACAGTACAGCACCTACGAATGTCTATAGACGCAGCACCCTGCGGAATAAACAAATGAGGTGGAAAACTCACAGGCATAGGCGCATTTGACTGCAGGGGATTAAAATTTCCGCCTGTAGGCTGCGCGCTTTGACTTGATGGTCTGTATCGCGGTCCTCTTATTGTCGTCATGACTCACTTCCTTATGCTCTGAGAGTTGAAAGGATTGAGCCAGCTTCATCCAAACGAATACGGACGCCCCACAATGTTATAAACGGAATATATGTTTCATGTTCGCTATCATTTTGGAAACGGAAGACAATTGTCGAGTTTGGCAAGAAAAACAGTGGAGTTGGCAAGCGATATGGATAACGCCCGGTTCCGATATTGTCGATTGATTCGGGAAAAGTCATATATGAACGACCGGATTGGGCGTCAGTCATCGAATATTTTAGACCGTATGCGCCGGAAAATTCATAACTTGGGTCGTGATAATCAATCAAATTATATGTGTATGAGCCGGAAACACCTGCTCTGTGATAAACAGTCCCGCTCATTTTTGTCAGAATAAATGCAGCTTCCTGAGTGACTGTCACGATTGAGTCAATCGCACGTCCCGGCTCAAGAATAATTCCACCGGCATTGAATCCATATCCCCACACAACATCAGAAATAAAGCCGATGTTACCTGGCTTTAGTTTCGGCGGGAGAACGCTTTTAAGATTCACTGCGGCTTGAGGAACACTAGGAGATGATACTTTTTTATTAAGCTCACCAATCATTTTCTCAAGTCTTTTGATGTCTTTTTCGTTTGCCATTTCTTAATTCTCCTTAACCAAAAACATTGCCGAGAACGTCAGCCGCATCTTTCACACGGATACGAACTCCACGGAATGAAAATGTGTAACTGATCGGGCCAACCAAATTAACATCGGTCGGAATCCACGTTGTCAGAGTAACATCGACAAAAGCATTCGGTGCAATGTAAAGAGGAGAATCAAGCTGAGTCGGTAGATAACGATCACCATATGACTGCAAAGGAATCGGCGTATTTTGGAAAAAACGCGAACTTTGGCGGTCACGCAACTCGATTGCCAGTGGAGCCAAGTAAGCATCCTGCGTATTGGCAGTCCAACTAATGTTTTTCAATATAAAAGCAGCTTCCTGCTGAACTTGAAAAAACTGAGTCACTCTGAATCCTGGACCGATTTTCGGATTATTTCCAAGATTGAAAGTAATTGGAAAAACATAGTCCCAAGTAACAATATCAACAGTTCCGACGTTACCGGGCATCAAGGATGAGGGAAGTTTAGCCTTCAGCTCTTCATACAAACCCATTTGAGACGATCCTCCGCTATTTCGACGATGATTTCGTTCAATGCGGCGAACTTCTCGCTTGAGGTTTTCAAGTTTGTCGTCCATGCTGCCAGCCCCTCGGGACTATAAACGCAAATTCAGTGAAGATGCGCCGCAATTAGTTTAACTATACCATTACTTCTTCATTTTCTTCCATAGCATAAAACCGGCAATTGCGATTGCCACCACACCCATAGGAGTTTTCAAAGTGTCCATAATCCCCATCATGCCGTCGTCTTCACCGTAGCCAAGACTTAAACTATCATGCCCAATATTATAAAAATCCCCCGCGTCAGCCATCAACATTGGCTCTTCCCCAGCCATTGCGGAAAGTTTTGCAGCCCGTTCAGCGATTTTGGCGGCTTGAGCAGCAAGAGCCAAAGCCTCCTTCTTCATTGGAGTCGGAGCTTTACTCTGTGAAACCTTTTGTGCTGCAACTTGTGCAACCTTCGCAGTTCCTGCGGCTGATTTTGCTTTTACTGCGAGAGCAGTCCTTGGTGGAACCTTCTTAGCCACTGCAAGTTGTGTCTTGGCAGCACTTGCGGCTACTTTACGAGCTACAGCAACAGTCGCAGGAGAACCTGCTTTCATTGCTTGAGCTTTTCGTGCGGCCTGAGCTGCTTTAATTTTTGCCGCCATCGCCTGTGGCGCAGCTTTTCGAGGTGACATTTTTGCTCGAGCTGCTGCAACAGTTGGCGCTGGTCTTCTAACAACACCAACACGACCCATCATATCATCTTCACCTGACCAACATCCGTCCATTGATACACTTTTACCCATAGTTAATACTCCTTTTTATTTTGCAGCCATCGCTGCTGGCTTTTGCCGCATAAAAAACCACCAGTATGCGGCTCCGGCAGCAGCCAACAGCATAAGCATTGTTGGAGCTATCGATCCGCCTCTATCCTGCGCTGAGGGTGCTGGCGCTGCAGGACGCGGTGTAACCCCAATAGGCTTCACTGCAGGTTTTGGTGCTGGCGCTGCAGGACGCGGTGTAACCCCAATAGGCTTCACTGCAGGTTTTGGTTTTGGCTTTGTTGTTGGCTTTGTTGTTCGAGTTGCTGCCCCATATCCATACATTTGTAATCTCCTTTTAATAAAAAACCCCGCGAGTGATCGCGGGGTCTTCGGGATTATCCCCGTCACGCGACAAGCGCGATGTTCATATTACTGAACAGGACGGCGGAGGGTTCCCTTGAGTGAGAACTGAAAGCGTTGCTTCGAGCCTGCAGCCAGAGTTGCAGAAGCGAGGTCAGAAGCATCGAGACTGTCAACAACCCACTTAGCGAAGAAGCTTTGCAGGGGGTTAATGTCGATGGTGTGACGACCGCTGTACTGAACAGGGGCGACAGCCAACTCACCAAAACGCTGATACACACGTTCAGCAGATGCTGAACCAGCAAGAGCGTGGAATGCGCTCAAGCGACCGCCGAGATAAAGCAATGGACCTTGCCAGTATTGCTTTTCACCGATCTGGAGAGTAATAGAGCTGTTTTCGAGCAGCACAGGCAAAATACCAGCATTCGCTGGATTCGCGCACTGAGCATCAAAAGCAAGACCTTGAATACGGAACGACACTGCTACTTCAAGCAGGTTATTCTGACGCAGGTTTGTCTGGCTCAAAGGCTTACCCTGAACAGACGAGAAAAAGCGGCGCTCGCCAACAATGCTCTCAGGAGCAGCGATGGTCACCGTGTCATATACGGGCTGACGAATTTCGTCACGAAGCTCACCCTGGGGAAGACGAAGAACTGGCATGTAACCTCCTAATATGACAGCCGAGGTTTTTGCTGTCACTTTTGTTGCAAATCGGATGAACCATTCATCCTAATTCATAAGTCATTTTGAGGCAGCCCTGATTCAAAATCAAGACTGCATTTAGTCATAAATCAACCAAGACCGAAGTCAGATTCACCATCAAAATCTTCACCGTCAATGTCTTCGCCGGCATAGTCTTCATCACCGGAGAACTGCTGAACAGCCCCGTAACCGCTGAACTGCTGAACGGCTCCGTAGTCAGAGAATTGCTCAACTGCACCGAAGTCGGCTCCAGAACCCATCAGAACAGGTTCAGCTCCATACATTTGAATTTCACCCATGTGTCTTCCGAAATCAGCATCACCGAAATCAGCATCGCCGAAATCAGCCGATCCCATCAGCTGTGGTTCGACACCCATAAGCATTGGCTCAACGCCTGCAATCATCCCACCTGGCAGAACTGCCGACATCAGACGTGAACCAATGTTTGCAGCTGTCACAACAGCGAGAACGTCTGCTGCTTTGTCAAGGAATGGCATACGCGATTTCTTCATAGCGTAGTAAAGAGCAGCAGGAACAGCCGCACTAATAGCCAGCTGACCGACAGCTACATTACCAATCTTCAGACCTGTGATTGCCGAAGGAAGCTTGTCGAGAAGAGGCTTAGCAAACTTGCCGACTGCTCCAACAGCCAACGATGCGGCAGCGCCTGCTGCAGCAATCATAGCCAATTCCTTCATCATGCCGCCACTAATTGGGTTACTGCGTTTGTGTGCGCGACGATGTTTCTTATACCCACGACGCTTTTTACCGTGTTTCTTATGGCCGGCTTGCGCTGCAATCATAGCGGCAATTTTAGCGGCTTTACTCTTACGGCGTCCTTTACGGCGTTTATAGGAAACCTTAGCTCCCTTTTTGCTCTTGCGACGTTTCTTGCCAAAAACTGCCTTACTCTTCTTACGACGCTTCTTAGCCATACCTTTCCTCCTTGGATTTTCCATTTTTTGAATCAGGTCATCAATTTGAGTTGTTGTTGATTTACGGAGCAACTCTTTAACAAGATCTTGCTTTGTGATTTTTCCCTTTGATCCTTTAAGCTGTTTTGTCAGATCTTTAATCAGATCTTCAGTTATATCAGCCGAGGTCCATTCTGCTTGATTACGGATAATATCAACTTCTTTCCAGCCATCACCAGCGAGGTTGGCTTCGTCGAGTTTTGAAAGGTTGGAAAGAAGAAATTTATATCTGGCGAGTTGTTCTTTTTTATCCAAGCCTTCATCTGAACGAGCAGCTCTCAAAAGTTCATCATCAACTTTTTGAATTGATCTATTGATGAGTTTAACCTGAGCGGGACTGGCTCCTGCTTTGGCCTTTCGAAGTGATTCTTTAAGTTGATTAAGTTTCTTAACTTCAGCTGTACCCTTGAAAAGAAGAGACTCGGGAATCCCCAAACTTTGAGCAATTGCTCTTTCTTCAGCACTTATTTTTGGAGTTGGAGCGCGAAGATTTTTGGCTCTCCCTTCAATCGTTCGTTTAAGCAAAGCAAGCTCTGCTTTTGTAGCATACGTCCTGCCCGGTTTTACGACCTTATCAAGTTTAGAGCGTTGTGGGTCCATACCCGCTTGAATAGGATTTTTCTTCGCACTACGCCTACGCTTCAATTTAGCTTTGGCTGCAGAGCGTTTCTTCGCTACCATACCCTTTCCTCCTTTTTTTCCCTTGACGGGATTACCAAACAAAAAATTCAATTCCATCCATCACCCCGTAAAACCAATGAGATCGTCTTTTACAACTCCCGACTTAATATCAACTTCCCTGATCGTGCTTTCGTTAAACCTCAAACTCGGTCCGGCCAGAAAAATCAAAGGAAGTCTTTTATGCTTGGCGATCAAAGTCGGTTGAGTTGGGTGAACCCACCAGGCTTTGAGAAAATCCTCTGACCCATCAAGCCTAATATATTGTATATTTGGAATGAATCCAACAATTTCAACGTCAGAACTTTCCAATAAATTGACAAGATCCTCAGTTTCACCCTTTTTAGCTTTAGGATTGAAAGTATTTCGAATGCCATCCAAAATAAGCTTTTTCCATGTTTTCCGCTCTTTGGCTGGTGACTTTAGCATTGCGTAAGTCCAAGAAAGGGCTTCTTTAGGGCCATCAGAAGCTTCAAATGAGTCTGCTTCAACTTCATCGTCTTCTTGACTAAAAAGAGAAGATGCTAAATCCGGGTTATTTTTCTTTTTCATTTGGACACCTCCGGCTTAGTTTGCCTCAAAACTTCTTTGTAAAGAAGAAAACTCAGACCGCCTATCGCCGCAACAATCCCAACCTTAATAAGAATAGGATGTTTTTTACCGGCGTCACTTGTCGCAAGCCCATAAGCCCCTGTCAGAATACCGGCAATCGCCGCGCCTGCTTGGATAATTGGTATCAAGGCATGAACTTGTGATGGGGCGTCTTTACTCATACCGCCGCCTTTGACTGAACCGATGAAGCTTTAGACTGTAGAAGGGGCATACCTATTTTCAAAAAAGCAATCAGGGCGACAACGCCAAAAGCAATTTTCACACCGCTTCCCGCAATACCTACAATCTTTTCACCTTTCTCAACGATTCCTTCACTTTGCTTTTCTTTTTGCTTCAAAAGACCTTTCTCACGTTCAATAAGCTGAGTCGCAAGTTCGATTTTTCCTTCTTTTAAAGCTTGTGCAATCAAGTCCTGAGAATCGGACAATGCTTTATCAAGAATTTTATCTTTAGAAAGAACCGCATAAGCAGCTCCTCCAACGGCTGCTGTACCCAAAGCAGCTGCAGCAACTTGCCAAGCGGCAAGACCCAAAAGAGGAATAAAACCCATACCCTGATCAAACTCACTGCCAAAACCGTAGCCGGAGAATTGTTTGATTCTTCCCTCTTTAACCTGCTGCTCATACACAAGTGGAGCAGCGAACATCAAAGCAAGATATTTCGCTCCTTCAGCATCTTTTTTAGCAACGGCATCTCTAAGCTTTAAACCAAAATCAATACCTGCACCCCTGCGGCTTGAATACTGTTTTCCTTGATAGCTCACAGGTAAATTATGGTAGCGACTATATGCGAGATCATAAAGGCTTTTGAGTTTTGAATAAGTCGGTGAACCTTTCTTTCCTGCTCTTTCAAGCGACGAAAGAGCATCAGACATATCCTTTAGACCTTTTTCAATTCTCAAAAGCTCTTGGTATGTTTCTTTGACCATTTTTTTAGTATTATCGGTTGTAAAGCTAAAACCCATTTGGCCTCGACCAAAATCTGCCCCATTCAACCCGTAGTTTGAAATAAATGTATTGGCCAAAACTTCGCCCGATACATGATGGGGTGTAAGCGAATCACCGTATGTCCCACCCATTCCCGTATAAATTTTACCTGATTTGGAAAATTCCACTCCTTTCAAAAACTTCGCATTTCGAGCGGCAACTTCTTTTTTCTTGCGCTGTTCAATAGCTTTCGCTCTGGCGGCTGCAATTTTTATTTGTCGCATTTCCTTGGCTTTAAGCATTGCTTTCTTTTTTGCTTTAGCCATTCTGCGGGCAAGACCCATAGCCTCTTCACCAGTCAACCCGTGTGCGTTAAGCAAAGGTCTAGTATATTCACCACGTTCGCCAGAAGGGTCTTTGGTAATAATATTGCCGTTGGAGTCATATCCTAAGTACATAATTATTTCTTTCTAAGAAAAAAGTACCAAAATGCAACTCCAGCGACAGCGACAAGCGCAATCGGAAGACCTGCTTTCTTAACTTGAGCAGGCATTGAAACCGGAGCTGGAATTGACACAGGAGTGCGTACTACAGTCGGAGCTTGCGAAGGTGCAGCCGGAGCCTCTGGTTTTACACCTATTTTTTTAAGTGTGCTTTGCGTTGCTGATTGAATAGCTGAGCTGGCGGCCTTGCTTGCAGTCGATTGAACGCCTGTCTTCACATCGCTCGCTGCTTGTTTACCTGCAGAGACAATATCACTATACCATGCTGGCATTATCTACCCCTTTATCAAAAAAGAAGAACTTTTGCCGCGATTGCTGCGGCGGTCAAAATTGCAGTACCGGTTTTTTCATCTTTTTGTTTTTCTTCAATCCGTGCAACTTCCACATGACTCATTTCTTTTTTAACTTCAGCAACCGCTTGAGCACGAACCTGCGGTGGTAATTTTGCAATAGCTGCTTCTTTTCCGATTTTGGAAGAAGCAACAATCGCTTGAGTCATATTCATTGAGCCGTCTTGAACTGCTCGCACAGCAAGTTCATCCTGAAGAGCAACACCTTGCGCTGCCGCAACTTTTGCCTCTTCTTTTGTGGGGGCAATAATATTTGGGTTCTTATCAAATGCTTTTTGCATCATATTTGCTGCGGAAACTTGTGGAATCGCAGGTGATTTTTGAGCCAAAACTTTTGCTTCTTTAGGAAGGAAATCAACCGGCTTTCTGAAATCTTTGGGTACAATGGTATTTTTAATAATTTCCTGCTTCATCGCTTCGGGTGCTGCGTTCACCTTTTTGGTAAACTCATCCTGAAGTTTTCCTGGAAGCTGCGATGCCATTTTTTCTACTGACTTAGAATCTGTCGGAATTTTTCCGTCAATTCCTGCATTTACAACAGAGCGAATAATAGGATTTGGGATTTGTTTACTCGCCTTGTACTTCGCAAACTCAGTCGAAACTTCTTGAACACCTTCAGTTGTAAAAGATGTGACGTGTGTAGTTGTTGCCGCTGCTGCGGTCTTTGTTGCTATTGCGCCAGCTGTACCTGCTGCCGCTGTTCCCGCTGCCGTACCTGCGGCTGCGGCGACTGCCACAGCTGCCGGGCCTGTCGCTGATGCTGCTGTCCCTGCTGCAACTGCTGCTTTTTCTGCTGCCACCATTGCGGTTTTCTCAGTGGCAAGAGCAGCTGTTGTATAAATACTCAACTCAGTCCCCGCTGCAGCGAGAGCTTTTTTCTCGACATAAGCTTGAGTCAAATCTGCTATTTTCTTTTTCTCATCTGCTGGTAATGATCCAAACCCATTAACACCTTTTTCACTAAAACGGGCTGCGACCTTATCAACGATAATACTCTTGAGTTTATCCCAAGCTTTTTTGAAAAACTCTTTAATGGGTCTAAGAAGTTTAGAAATAAATTGTTTTACTTTATTAAAAATCTTCTTTAATGCTTCACCAATAAACTCGAAACCTTTTTTGATTACTTCAACTGTTTTCTTTGTTACTTTTACCGCACCAGCCTCTCCTTTACGGGCGAGTTTACCTACTACTGTATTTTTAGGTGCAATACTCGAAACAACAGTAAAAGGGGCTGCAACAGTTACTTTTGCCAAAGCGCCTATTGGATCTTTTTTAACAATTTTAGCTGCTCTAACTACGCTTTTAGCTGTATAGCGAGAAGCTTGAGCGACAGGTTTTGCAACTACTGCAGCAACTTTTTTTATAGGAGCTGCTACTTTTTTTAAAGCTTTCTTAAATCTATTACCCATTGTTCCGGCATAATAGTACCCCATCGCCCCGTTAAACTGCTGCATATAAGAAGCACGCATTACCTCACGCAAAATATCGTCTTTCATAAGGCCGCGCACTTTTCTATTTATTTGTGTGTCATAAATAGCTTCAGCACGTTTAGCGTTTCTTCTCTTAGCTCTTTTTTTCAGAATATGAGCATCGTAAGTTTTACCTCTATCGGCGACTGAAACAGACATTGGGCTTGTTCTTGAAATCCGCCCAAGCCCTTCACCTTGCATTGTCTTAGAAGGAGCAGAAGAGAGAGCTTGCTTAATTTTCATTTTAAGAGCCATCGTATGAATATTCGCCATACGAACAGGATCGTCATTTGCTTGACGGGCGTTCACTTCAACGGCCAATGCGTTTGCATCATTACGAACCTTAGCCGCCATAGCTTGAGCTTCAGCTGAGCTATAGCCTTTCTTCCCGAGTTTGTTTCTAAATTTCAAAAGAAGCTTATCTTTATTTGCTTTAACCTTTGGAGCAAAAGAAATAGGCCGGGTTGAAATACCAAAGTCACCCATCGTGCATCTGCTTACTTTCATCATTTTCTCCTTTAAGCAGGAATTTCTTGTCCAACTTGATGTGGTACTTCGAATCCAGTTGGCTTTGTTTTCAAAATAGCATCTAGGGCAATTCTTTTAACCGGGCTTTTTTTATCTCTTTCGTAGGATACAACATAAATGTGCGCAAACGAAGGAGCGAATCTATTATACTTGACGATTCTGAAGCGGGGCGCGTGCCCAACCGATAAAAGTAAAGTCGCAATCAAAAGGGCATGATCATCGCAATCACCCTGACCGTTTCCACGCTGAATCTGATCAATCATCATCAGAGGGTCTTGCAAGGTTTCAACCCCACGAGTGTCTCTCACATATCTAAAGTTCTTTTTAACCCAATCACCAATAGCCAATGCTTCTTGAGCATAGTGCATTGAAGGAACTCTATATTGTTTAAGAATATTGCAAGCGAGCTGTCTTACGATGGGGCTTTTGGAGCGATCTCTGGCGACTTTCTTCATAAACTCAACGGTGAGTAGGTTGCCCTTCTCACCGTTTGGGAGCTTAATAACTGAATTTTGAGGAACTGTCTTATCCGACAGTCCCATTGCTGGTGAAGATCCCGCTGGAATTTTCAAGATAGGCATAAAGCTCCTTCAACCAGATGAAGATTTCGGGAGCGAGATTAAAGTCTTGAAGAGCGTCTTCAACGTCTTCAAAGGGAACATTCTCAAGGAAGTCCGGCAGACTCACTCCCTGAGTCTTCAATGATTGTAACAGCTTTTCTCCGGTTTGCTCAACAGTATTTTTGGCGGTCCATGCTTCAACCAAGATAGGCTGAAGAATCGAAATGTACTGCTCGAACTTTGGGTTCTCAGCATAATCCTTTGAATCTTCTTCAACTTCCCCGAAATCAACTGAAGGTAAACCGTCGTCAGATTTTAGTTTTTGCTGGACGGGAGGCTGAGGCTGAGCTTGTGGTTTTGCTACTGAAGGCTGCTTAACTTGTTGCATTTGCTGAGTCTGCTGTGGTCTTGCTGTTTGAATTGGTCTTACGTTTTGCGGTAATGCCGGAACTTGTTGTTGGGGAAGCGGTGCCCCGCCCGTGACCTGTTGGCGACCGAGTTGGGTTAAAACAGTGGCAAGAGCAGGCATCATGGTTTCAAAAACTCTCTCGCCAAGGGGTCTTGGTTTAGCCTCTTCGATTTCTTCTGTCTTAATGCTTTCCATGATTTCTATACGTTGACGCGCTTTAGACTCTGCCATCGTTTCGAGTCTAGCCCACATTTCAAAACCAGTTTGCTGAGCTTTTTGCTGCATTTCAATGATCTGCTGCGGTGTATAAACCATATCTGAGCTGAGTTTATTTGATTTACCCATTTCCTTAACAACGGACTCAATCCTCTCATTCATTTTTTCAAACATTTTTTGTTGATTTTCATTGATTGCGCGAACAACACTATTAGTGTTCTCAGACATTCTGGTGAACATCTCAACCATCATTCTGCTTTGCTCTTGATTCATCTGCGTTGATTTTTCATTTTGCGTCTGAACAAGACCGATAATATTACCAATCAGAGCAGAGTCATTGTTTTGCGGAGTGCGTGCGACTGCTTTTTCTTGCAGGCTAAATACAAGTGTCAGTAATTCCGTAATGGAAGGCTGTTGACTTTGCGGTTGAAATTGTGGTTCTTTAGGGCGGATTGTGGCAAGCTTTTCATCCATAATGCGTGAAATATCTTGAATGCTCACGTCAGGTTCCTTTCTAATGTCAATCTGTCTTTCGGATGATTTAAAATCTTCAACAAGTCTAGGCTGTTGAATTACAACTCGATTAGTGCCACGCTCTTTTGCAATGACAATATAGTAACCAGCCCCGAATTCTTGCTGAAGCTTTGCCCATGAATAAGGAGGATAGCGTTCAGCGACGTAATTCGATCTGGAATCGCGGTAAATAACGTAATAAACTGGCTGCTTTGCGTTCTTTTCAAGCCACTCTCCAGTGAGATCCCTGAAGATGTCAAAGTCATTTGGGAGATCATTTTTCCATTTAGACTCATAATTTGGGCTTGATGTAACAATCGGATCGAGCCTCGATTCGGGTAAAGTCAATTTTGCTTGCTCCAAAATTTCATCTTCGTCTTCTTCTTGCTCTATTTCTTCAAGCAATTCCTCAATATTTACTTCTGGTAATGTGGTAGGGACACCGCTTTTGCCGCCTAGAATCGACTTTCTAGCCATTCAAAACTCCTTTAACAATCCATTGTTTAACCCGTTTATAGGCCATTCAATGACCCATAACAAAGAACAGCTTATTGATAATTTTCAAAATGAAAAGACATTTCTATTAAATGATTTTTATTACAAGAGAAATTGTTTTTCAAAACGGGTAGGTTGACAGCATTTCATTTTGGAAATATAAGCTTTTTACCTTGATTCGACATGGTGTCAATCAAAGGTTTAGTAATGAGGTGTTATATGAAGAGTTTGAATCGCGTACAGTTGCTTGGCCGTCTCGGTGGAGATCCTGAAGTCCGTTCTACTACGAATGGAACCAATGTGGCCAACTTCAACATTGCAACTTCCGAGAAGTACACCAAAGATGGTGAAACTCAAGAAAAGACGCAATGGCATCGCGTTGTCGCATGGGGGAAACTCGCTGAAATTGGTGGAGAATTTTTGAATAAAGGTTCTCTGGTGATGATTGAAGGTAAACTTGAGACTCGCCAGTACGAGGACAAGGAAGGCGCAACTCGGTATGCAACCGAAGTCATCGCTTCCGATATTTACCTGCTACCAAACGGTAGTAAAGGTGAAGTCGTTGAAGAAAAGACAGCATCTTCAGCCAAAGCTGCTCCAGCTTCCAAGGGTGGGTACAGCAAAGGTGGATTCACTAAAGGCAAAAACGTCAAGTTTTAAAGCCCTAAACCCCAGAGGTTAAAAATCTCTGGGGTTTTTTCTTGTCCTAGTTCTTCTTAAAAAGTACAGATATTCTCTATCATCGTTAATCATATCCTGTATCTCTTTTTTAATTTCTGGATGCTTAGATATATAATAAGCCAAAGTCGTTCTGGCTATCCCAAGCTCTCTTGCAGCTTTAGACATATTGTTGCTGTTTGAATAAAGGAAGTATGAAACTATTAATATCATTGCTTCATTTGAAGACCATTCCAAATGAATGGGAAGATTTTTGGAGAGATCCTCGAGCTTGGACGACAGAAGAGCGCGTAGGGCGATAACAAGCTCTTCCTGCGTCCTTGGGATCATTTTTTATTCCACCGCATTTGGGTCCGTTCTAAACACTGATTCTGTGTTCACCTTGCGCTTGCCCGGCAAATCATAATCTTTTGTGAAATCTGTGACGGCTTCGTAATCTTCATGAAGTACATGGACTATAATCTCACGACCATTAAGAGGTTTCAAATCCTCTTCCGCAGCTCGGGTCATCACAAAGATATGGTGCTCATCACAGCGCCCATCTTTCCTCAGCACACACCCACGCACAAATCCGTTGACAGGACTTGGGAGAACCATCGCAATCTCAGGCTTTTCTTCTGTCCCAAAATCAGGAAGCCATTTTGCGAAAAAGAAATCACGCATCGTACTTTCAAGCGGAACCAAGAAAACCATCTGTTCAGTTCTGCTTTCAGCAAATTTACTCTGAACATCCAAGTAAGAAACATCTTTTACGATTACCTTACATTTTAAAATAAATTCGGCTGACGGTAAATTATCAATCGACATTCGTTCCCTCCTTGACCTCTGCTGTTTTTGCTTTAACCAAAACTTCCGCCTGCCAATCCTCGCCAGGCATACGCGCAATCCATTTTCCTTTTTCATTTGCCTTAAAAAGACTGTTGAACTCTTGCTTTAAGATTTTTGCTATAACCTTTGCCTGCAAGCTTTTAACCGTCCTTTTACCTCTTTCAACTGAGCAATATGTTGGTAAGCTCATATCTGCTTTTTCAGCGATTTGACGTTGCATAAGACCTTGCTGAAGCCTTGAAAGAGCAAGTGCTGTCGGTCTAAGCCTGGCATCTTGCCTTCCTTTAATAAGACTTTTCTTCCATTTCTCTTTTCTTTTCTCTGGATCTGGCTTTCTTGGCATAATAATTTTCCTCTACATAAGGCATAATACTTATATAACATAATCTTTTTTCACTGTGGAATCAATACCAAAAAGGATGATGTGATGAATGTTTCTGAAATAATTGGCTCTGTATTGATGCCCATACTCATTTTTATACTCACAAGCCTTTGGCGTGAGCTTAAAAAATCCACCTCAAGTTCAAATGAAGCTCTTATCCGCCTCCAAGAAAATCAAAAGAAATTCGATGAAATTGAAAAAAGCCTCGAGCGGATGGAATCATGGGCCGCTGTCTTTAATAATTTGGATAAAAGTATCGCTATCATGGCGCAACAGCTTACGGCCCACAGAGATTTTGTGGCCAATCTCGATATGGAAGTCAGGACTTTGCGCGACAGATTGCATAAGATGGATAATACTATCACCAAGCTTCAGTATGCCAGTCTAAAGATTCATAAGGACGAATAACATGACACGAGTTGCCCCAGCCAAAGTCAGAGCAGAAGCAAAACTCGGCCTCGAGCTGCATAAAAAATGGAAACGTGGTGGGACCAACGTCGGAGTCGCCCGTGCGGTTCAACTTGCTTCCGGCAAAGTCGTTTCTGATAACACTATAAAAAGAATGAGGGCCTACTTCCTGCGTCACCAGCATGACCGCCTTGATAAAGACGGCTCCGATGGCTCCATCCCAGGTCGCGGATATATCGCTTGGCTTCTCTGGGGTGGGTGGTCTGGGCGTAAATGGGCCGAGTCAGAATACAAGAAGCTCGGTGGAAAAAAGAAAAATCCCATCAGCAAGCCCGTGAAGAAAATAAAAGAAGACCTCGCAAAGAAAACTATTTACCTCATTCAAGTGACTCTCGACGATTACCGCTCCGAACCTTGGGCGCAAGAGATGGTGACCAAGGAAGAAGATTTTGAAGTGGTGGATAACTACACCGACAGCGGTGAGCCTATCTTCAAGACTTGTGAATATGTTCTTTCCGTAGTCCCTAAAAAATATCTGCAGGATTTTGAATTCCTCAGACAGATGCAGATGGAAGGCAAGCTCGAAAAACACAGCTTCTCTTCCGCAGCTCGGGCTTGGCTTGAAAACGACCAGCCACTTGATTGGTTTAATGAGCAAGCTCAGGACCGAGGTTATCTAACTAAGGATGAGTATTTGTTTTTAAGGAAGGTGAATAATCCAACAATCTCTGACTCAGTTGAGGAAAGAAAAAAGTATTTCATTGAGCTTGCAAAAGAATGTCAATCAAGACCGAAATGGGACACAAAAGATGGGTTGCAATTAACTCGTTTTTTACGAGACGATAAAAATTTCAAAGCAAAAATAAAAGAACTCTGCCCGCAGTGGTTTAAAGGTGATACCGGTCCAACACAAAAAACTCTTGAGATGATGGAATACATCAGAGAGCTTGCCAAAAGTGGTGCGCCTAGACCTCCAAAGGATTCAAAAGATCCTGATGAAAGAAAACTTGGAGCAAATATAGTAAATTTATTTACGACCTACCCAAAATTCCGCGAAGAAATCCAAGAACTCAGACCTGATTGGTTCTACGAATCTGTTAAAGATGAAGTGACTGCAAGAAAGAATTACTTTGTTGAACTCGCAAGAGAATGCCAATCAAGACCCAAAAAATACACAAAAGATGGGCAGCAATTAACTCGTTTTTTACAAACCGATAAAAATTTCAAAGCAAAAATAAAAGAACTCTGCCCGCAGTGGTTTAGAGGTGATACCGGTCCAACACAAAAAACTCTTGAGCTGATGGAATACGTCAGAGAGCTTGCCAAAAGTGGTGCGCCTAAACCTTCAGATAGATCAAAAGATCCGGATGAAAGAAAACTTGGAATAAGTATTAATGGTTTATTTAGAATTTACCCAAAATTCCGCGCAGAAATTCTCGCTCTCAGACCTGATTGGTTTATGGGCGAAGAAAGAAGAATGTTTGCTGAGTATAAGGAAGAAAATCCATTCAAAATGATGAACCCGGCCAGAAACGTGGCGAATGTTGAGGATGTGAAGAAGTTTTGTGAAGAAGCTTTAGAAGAATTTGATGAAGCTCTTGGTTATAACGTCGATGAGCAGAAATACATAGGAACAAAGATAGGGCAATGGTTCAAAAGTAATTTCTTCAAAGGAATTATGAATAGTGAAAGAACTGAAACTTTTTTCCCTAAGTTAGATAAAGAAAATTTCGAGAGATATTACCCACCATATCCATTTTCACCATCCGATATACCTGAATTTGCAATGAAGGCAATAAACGAAGGTAAAGAAATAAGAGTATTTAGAAAATTCTTTCTTCATGAAAACGGATACTTTCCAACAATCGACGGTCACAATATTCAATTTAGAATGGAACACTTCGCTGACTTTTTTAACTCGGATGACTTTCCAGCCGATGCTTCCAGAGTTTCTTATGATCAAATGATTCAGCTTGTCCTTGATTGGGATGGAAAAAATAAGAAAAAAGAAATCCAAGAATTGGTTAAAGGTGATGAAAAAGTTTTTATAGAATATCCAAATGGCATCAAATGGGTTCAATTGTTCAGCCGTAAAGCACTTGAAAATGAAGGTGTAAAAATGGGAGGAATCTGTATAGGTTCCGCCTCCAATCATCTTGTGCCTATCAGAAAAGGCGATCACTTAGCTTTTTCTTTGAGAGATGCAGATAATAAGCCCTATGTCAGCGTTGAATACATTGTCAATGATGTCGGATATGGTGACGCAGGAACAGTCAGAGAAGCTAAAGGCTATTCAAATGAAAGAATAAACGAACGCAGAATTGAACCGACAGGTAATCAAAAATACGTCAAAGACCTTTTCTTGAAACTACCAAATCACGATATTGAAGCATCATTTGATTCAGGCAATCCAGATTTTCATTTTAAGAATATTGAATTGCTTTATATCAATGGAAGAATTCTAACTCTTGATGAGTTTGAATCAGGTAATTTTAAAGACTTAAAATATCATGGTGATTTAGATCTTAGCGGATCAAAAATTGAAAATCTTCCTAAAGGATTACACGTTTATGGGGGTTTGAATATCGATCATTGCCAATCCCTCATATACCTTCCTAAAGGTTTATTAGTTGATGGAATTTTGACTGCCGAAAGCTGCAAATCCCTTGAAGAAATTGCAGATGGTATTGTTGTTGAAAATGATTGTAATTTTAGTAACTGCACTTCATTGGAAAAAATACCCAAAAATATGAAAGTTGGTGGTAGTTTAAATCTTAGTTTTTGCGAACCATTAGAGTCTATCCCGGATGGTTTAGAAATTAGTGATGGAGATCTTATAGTTGTTGGATGCACTAATCTTAAATCCATAGGGAATATTAAAATAGGAGGATCTTTAAGTGCTATTAATTGCCACTCATTAGTTTCTCTTCCAGATAATTTATATATTCCGGGTAGTGCTGATCTCAGTAATTGCACTGGGCTGAGATCTCTCCCGAAAGGTTTAAAAGTCGGTAGAAACTTATATCTAAGCAATTGTAATTCGCTTGAATCTTTACCGGATGATTTGGAAGTCGAAGGAGATTTGCACCTTAATGGCTGCACATCACTAATTAAAACAAATAATCCAACAATCTCTGAGTCGCTTGAGGAAAAGAAAAAGTATTTGATTGAGCTTGCGAGAGAGTGTGGGGAAAGACCTAAAAGAGACACAAAATATGGAAAACAATTAGATATTTTTTTGACTAGGGATGAAAATTTCAAAGCTAAAATCAAAGAACTCTGCCCGCAGTGGTTTAAAGGTGATAGGGGGTCAAGTGAAGAAACCCTTGAGCTGATGGAATACGTCAGAGAGCTTGCCAAAAGTGGTGAGCCTAGACCTAGACAGTTTTCAAAAGATCCGGATGAAAGAAAACTTGGAATAAGTATTAATGGTTTATTTACTCGATACCCAAAATTCCGCGAAGAAATCCAAGAACTCAGACCTGATTGGTTCTACGAATCTGTTAAAGATGAAGTGATCGCAAGAAAGAATTACTTTGTTGAACTCGCAAGAGAATGCCAATCAAGACCGAAATGGGGCACAAAAGATGGGTATCAATTAAGTCGTTTTTTACAAACCGATAAAAATTTCAAAGCAAAAATAAAAGAACTCTGCCCGCAGTGGTTTAGAGGTGATACCGGTCCAACACAAAAAACTCTTGAGCTGATGGAATACGTCAGAGAGCTTGCCAAAAGTGGTGCGCCTAAACCTTCAGATAGATCAAAAGATCCGGATGAAAGAAAACTTGGAAAAAATATTAGTAGTTTATTTGCTCGATACCCAAAATTCCGCGAAGAAATACTCGCTCTCAGACCCGATTGGTTTATGACCGAAGAAAGAACAAGGTTTGCTGAGTATAAGGAAGAAAATCCATTCAAAATGATGAACCCGGCCAGAAACGTGGCGAATGTTGAGGATGTGAAGAAGGGTAATCCAGAAACTCCTAAAGAAATTACAGATATTAAAGAATACCTTAAAACTGTTTCAAGCTTAAAACCGTTCAAAGCATTATTCAAATGGCAATTAAAGGTTTGTGAGCCAGTCAACATAATATCCTATAAAGATGATCCAGAAATAAAAAATATGGTCGATCAATTTCTTAAAAAGAAAAAAGTAAAAATGAAAGGGTGTTACGAAAACTCTTTCAATATTGCTAATACGTTTCCAGAAATAGAATGTGTCTTCGGATATGCGATGAACGAAGCCAGCATCGAACATTCTTGGAATTGTTACAAAGGTAAACATTTCGACCTCACATCCGAAATTGTTCTTAAAGATCAGCCCTTCAAGAAAAATTATCTGCAAATTATAAAAATGGATGCCAAAAAAGCTTTAGATTATTTCCAAAAAATTAACATGATAGATTCTCTGATAAGACCTTATTACTTTACTGAAGTGGATAAAGGGATGAAGAAAAACCCACTATCCTCAACCGAGGAAAAAACAAACGAATACCTTCCTATCGTTCAAGAGAGTCTTCAAACGCATGAAAAATCTCTTGAAGCATGGGTTGATGAAAAAACAAATGACATCCTCATCGGTACTATGAGTTTTGAAGAAGACCGTTCTTTTGACGATGTTCTCATCCGAATCAAAACGACAGGGCAAATAAAAGAAGGCGAATCAGTCGATGATGGTATTCGTCCTGCCGTTCAAAACCTTATGAAAAAAGTCCATAAGGATTTGGTTGAGTATGTGACAAATAAAAAAGGAAACCCAATTCCTGAAAAATACTTAAAAGGATCTACCGACAGGGAAGAAAGAAAAAAAGAACTTGAGAAGAATTTGAAAGCTCATCAAAAAGGCGAGTCAAAGTTTTCGGATAAGGATTGGGCTACAGACTTTGATGAGTCTGGGGAAAGAATTGAAACAGTTCCTTCAAAGTACACCGAAGCTTTCCACAAGAAGTACAACCCTTCATCACTTGATAAGGCAATCAAAAATAAAGCTAAAGAGTGTGGAGTTCCTTTAACTATCGCTAGAGCGGTTGTTAAACGTGGTCAAGCAGCTTGGGCATCGGGGCATAGACCAGGAACAACGCCAGAACAATGGGGGCTTGCAAGACTCAATAGCTTCTGTGTCGGCGGGAAAACAACCAAAACTGCAGACCGAGATCTTTTTGATAAGTGGAAAAAGAAGGTCCGTTGACTTCCAAAAAATTCTCATTTACCGTTTCGGAAGCAATTCCATCATAAGAAAGGATTCTGTATGTTCTACACGGATGAAGAACTGAAATACCACCTTGATTCTGCTGGCCCAGATGAAGACGAAGAAGAATTTGATGAAGACTTCGATGACGAAGAAGAATACGAAGACGATGAAGACGAATTCGATGAAGATGATGAAGATGATGAAGATGATGACGAAGAGGACGAAGACTGATGAGTGATTCTGGACTCATACTCAAACTCGCAGATGACAAAAAAGATCTCAAGGAAGAACCAAAACCAGGTTCATGGATTCTCGTCAACGCTGAAGAATCAGACCCCCGACTCGGTGAACTTCTCGATGATGGTTTTGAGCCTTTCAATGTTCAAATGGTGATGAAGGTCAATAGATTGACTCAACAAGGGGAGCCTGGATTCATTGTTTTCCTCAAGAAAAAAGTCCCTGAGTGAAGTTAAAATGATAGCACACGCTGTCACTAAAAACGGCTTCTGTGAATCTCGCAGGAGCCGTCTTTTTTGCTCCCTCAATGGGAAAGACGAATGGTCATTTGATGAAGTGAAAAAGCTCATTCATTCTTTTCTGCATGAATCTGAAAAATCAAAGTATTCTAAAGAGTTGGAGAAAATATGGAACCTAAAATAATTTTACCACTTATTTTGACTTCCTGCACAACACCCTACACAGGAACTGTGCCTTACGATTTAACAAATAGAGCTTCGATGTTATTCAGCGTTGAAGGTATTAGCTACCAAGGAACCGCTGTATTACAAAGAAAAAGCTCTCAAACAATAAATTTTTCTCTCCCAAAAAATACTTTGAAACTAATGATAACGACCTGCTCGAGAGAAGAATTTTTTGCCTACCCAGATTCGAACAAACCGTTCAAGTACATTTATGTTCCAATCATGTTCCTTGAAAACATGGAAAGTTGCCTTATGAGAGTCACCGCTATCTCAGATAGAGGTGAAACTACGACTGGTCTTATTGATTTCACGGCAGGTGAAGAACTTGAAAGTGAACTCTCTTGTAACGGTAAAGTTGAAAAAACAATTGGTGTCGGTCTTTGCCAAAGCCGAAAAAATCTTATCCAAAATATTCAATTCAAAGAAGAAACTGTATATTCCGCAGGTGAAGGATGCCCAATTCCCTACAAAGGCTACATCAGCACTTCATACAATATCCCTCTAAAAAATGGATTCTGCGCATATCAGTTTATGAATCGAGATAAAAAAACTTATAGACTAACCACTTATGGCTATGAAACAATTGAAGAAGTAAAGGTGAAATAATGGAAATGATAAAACTTGCAATCGAGCTTGTTATTAAAATTCTTGGTTTTTTTGGAGCCAGTAAAGAAGATAAATCAAAAGCTGAAGAAGCCATTAAAAAGGCAACAGCTGACTATGAAAAGACAGTCGAAACATCTGCAAATGTGAGAGAATCTCATCAGACAGTCAAAAGCAAACTCAGAGAGGCTTGGGAAAGAAGATGGGGCAGCAAAACGAAAGAAGATCAAAATCCCTGATTTTCATTAAGTTCTGGATTATTAGAATCCTAATAGGATCTTCTATTGCTTTTATTGCAAATAAAATAGACAATTATATGGATAAGAAAATAGGTCCAGGTGAATATGACAAAATTGTTATCGAAGCTTGGAACAATATAAAAGAATTTTTTTAACTGGGAGGTTATATGAGTGAAGAAGTAAAAGAAATCTCGGCTGCGGAATTAGCACGCATTGAACTTAAACTAAAAGAAACAAAAGAATTCGTAAAAGGCTGCATTGATTTGGGTAAGGTGATCTCAAGTGAAATGCAAGACGGATTTCAAAGTTCTGACCTTATTTCAATCGCAAGAAAACTCGCTGTCGATGTTAAGTTCCGCGAAACAATTTGGGAGGCTGTAAAAGGTCTTCAGAATATTCCCGAGGAACTGAGGCAGGAAAACCCTGCTGACATTGCTATTGAATTGGGAAGTTTAGTTCTTGACAATCTTCGGAAATAACTATATTTTTTAAAACTGAGAGACTTCGGCCCCCCCGATGTCTCTTTTTTAATTGAAGTAAATATTCGGCATTGGAAATTGATGTCCCTGCTTCCGCCACAAATGAATGTGATGTGGATTACTGGTAAATGCGAAAAGCCTTGGTGGTGAGAAAATCACCACAATATCTTTTGAGTCAAAGAAAACATCCCGAACAAACTCTATCTCATCCCAATTAGGCGTTCGATGTGGAAGTGAAATATTCACATGATCCCAACCGCCAGAATCTGAAATAAGGCAGAGAAGATACTCTCCTTTGTATGGAAGAAGAAAGTAGCCATTTGAATCAAAAGAATCATCGCTTGCAAGCCGTCCGTAACGAATTCTGAAGTCGTTGGCTGGATGGAGCGGCATTGAACCCCCTCAATCCTTGATACCCAAGCCCCAATCCCGCAGCATCCGATAAGCCTTTTTCTCAATCCCAAGAACAAGCCAGTCCGGATCAAGGAGCTTTCGCACAAGGTTTCTTGCTTCATCTCGCTCTTTTATAAAGCGATTTTCTTTGTCGAGAAACATATTTGCTTTGCTCAGTTCTTCTTCAAGCGTATCAATTCTTTCTGTCAATTCGCGTATCATTTTATTGGCATAAGCGTCATTCCAAGCCTGAACTGATTCGGCCTTTTGGTGCCCCAAAGGACACAAAATCATAGTTTTTGAACCTTCTTTTCTTTCATACGATTCCTGACCACAAACCGTGCAAGGGAGCGTCTTCATCCTCAACTTCCTCTATCAAAATCCTGTATTTTACGCCCACTCTATCAGCATTTCCCCTGGCGCGAAAGGCATCTCCATAACTATTCCAGATAACGCAATGAAACCCAATCAATTCTGAAATTTGATTGGATGGTTCTGTATAATACTCATTAACATAAACAAATTTTTCAACTTTGACGGGAGTTTTGACTGGAATATCTTTTGGTAAACGGCGCATAGTTGAGTCCCCCTACAACTATGCTACCACGGGACGGAATTATTCATAAAATTCGGGGAAGTGCCTAAACTGCAACATGGCATAATAGTCATGCCAAAGAGTAGCGAAACTCTCTTCAATCTTATCAATCTGTTTTTTAACAACTTCACTGCAGAAAACTGAATTTCCGACAATAGAAGAAACTGACAATTCAAGAGGTCTGCTTTTGTCATTGAAACGAATGGCTGTGTGATCCCCATGCGTCCAAACGTCGACATCCCAATACATATCGTTTTCATATTTCTTGCAATATTCTTTGATGTCTTCAAAAGTCATTTTTTCTTCATTCATACGAGTCTGATAAACCCCTTGCAAAATTTCCAGTCTCTCGTTCGGACGGCTGTCGCATTGCCGTTGCTGTTACTCTTTGCGGATGTATTGCCTTCAGCAGTGGTCAATGTTCTTTTACCATCATAGGAAAGAACAATCCCAATATGATCTGGGATAGCATCAGAGTCCCAATCAAAAATAACAATATCACCCGCTTTTGGATTAAACTCATGCGCTTTAAGGCGACTTGAATACCACATCTCGTTCTTTCTCGCCCAAGCCTCCCATCCGGGAACGTAAGCAGCGGTAAATCCTGTTGGGAAAACTGCAGGAACGCTAATCTTTGCTTGAGTGCAACACCAATAGACAAAAGCGCCGCACCACGCAAAACGACCTTTTTGTTGGCCGACAACTTTTCTCACGGAGGCAAGATATTTTTCTGCTTCACATTTCTCATTAGTCCAAATCAGATTTTTATCTGCTTCTATTTTTGCTATTTCTGCCATTAAAGTTAATTGGTCTGTTTCAATAGAAAGAGCTTCCAAAAGATATTTATTTGCTTCTTTGAATTCTTCGGCGGCCTCATAGCCAATATCTTTAGCCTTCATCGTGTACCACTCGAAAAACTTTCCGTCGTACACAAGGTTTCTCAGATGCTCTAAAGCTTTGCTGTCACTCATCTTCGTTCTCCTCGTCTTCAGACTTGGGTAATATTTGGAATATTAACAGAGCAGTCCACTTGCTCAATTACGATATTATATTCTCTTTCCTCATTCTCAAAAAGCCATTCATTCATTTCGTCCAAATCAATAAAAGACTGAATAAGCATCGGTTCATCTTCTATATCAATGTGGAATACACAATAAACTTTTACATTTTTAATCATTAGTGGAGTCCTTCACCAATCGGGCAAACATATTCAACAATATCGTTTTCAACCATGTCGTTAATGACTTCACCAATCATCGGCGGCATCTGCGTAAAATGACCTTCAATAGTCCAAGTTAAATCATTCCAACTCCCGTCTTTCATAAGCATCGAACCAAAAACAATATAAGCATCTGGGGCAATAAATTCCGGCTTAAAACCCCAAACCAAAACTGTTGCTCCGTTGCGAGCGCGATATTCACCAGGTCTTTGAATATTCATTTGATTTCTCCTGCGGCCACCAACTCGGCATATTTTTTTTCATCAAAGAATGAAAACTTAAAAGGCCCAACAAGAATAGCGGCTCTAATATCACTTTTATTGGTGAATCTAATAAACCAACACCAGTCAAAAAGATCGAAAGAAAAGTTAAACCTATAAAGACCAATATCAATACCGGAAAAAATACGAAAATTCATCAGTTCATCTCTCCTTTAGGTGATCCAATTTGTATATCCTGAATCAAAAGTTCGAAAAGCTGCAATTCCTGCCTCAACTCATAATTCTCAACTTCAAGCTTTCTCACCAAATTTGAAAGATAGTTAATTTCTTCTTTAAATCTTTCAACAGTATCGACATCTTCTAATTCAATCCCAGGCGTGAATAGTTCCTGCGTCATTTTCACAGACCTTTCTTCCCTCGCCTTTGGGGAAAAGAGTGCTTCCTTCAAAACCAGAGTCAGGATCTTTTTCCATAAACTCTCTATATTCACTCGAGTCCATTCCCAAATCCAAAGCGATTCCAACAAACTTTTTTTCCAATCTATATTTTTCTTTAAGAAGACGTTGACATGAACGGCTGAGAATCTCAACCTCGACATCACGCGCATTCAAAATATTGACAAGCTCTTGAAAATCCATTGTTTCATACTTATTCATCATCACTTCCTCCACGAAGAAAAGCTAAAATCCAAAAAGAAAAAAAAACCCATATCATCAAACTAAAAATCCAAACAATTTCATATGTAGTTGTCATACTTCCTCCAGCCATAGAGCAGACGTTGATCCATCATTATGAACTTGCCTCTTTGTATAATCCCCCTTTAATTCTTTAGAAACTCTAACCCAAGCGTTGATCGCTGGTACTCCTGATTCAACTGGTTCTTTAGTATTAAAATCTTTTCTTCTTAATGCTTCCCTAATTTTCATCGGTTTATCATATTCAACCAAACCTTCGGTAATAAACCTTTCAGAGTAACTTCCTGGAACTCCTTTTGCTTTATATTTTCTTGAACTTGAATCGACCATTTCATAAACATATGTCTTAGGTAATATTGCTTTAAAATAACAAAGATTTCCTTCATGCTTCAAAGCTCCAAGCTGAGTCTGATGACTTTCAGGCCAATCTCCGCCAGTTATAAAAATTGAATCAGTGTCACAATAAAGAATATCGTTTCCTTTGTTTATTGAATTTGCGATATGGCTAAAAAGAAGATTACGGCACATAGCAGTAATATAAGCAGACCAGACAACATTTGTGTGACGAGCAAACCCATTATTCTCTTCGATGAGGATATACTGATCTAAACGAATATTGTTTTTAATATCATCAAGATTATAATTTGACGGATCTGCTAATTTTGTCGGTCTTAACCTTTGACCAAACTTTCCGAAAAGATTGTTTCCGAGAGACTTCCCAATGTCTCTAAGAATCTTATCACCTTTCTGTGTTCCTTCATCACGAATAGAATAACAAAAATCAACATAGCGAGAAAATGGTTGGCGAGAAGCCTGAAGATAAATTGCTGCCTTAATATATTTAAATTTATAACCAAAACGAAGTGCAGCCCTAATTTCAAAAAATGTGTACTTTGTTTTCCATCGCCCTAAAGGAAAGACAAAGCGACCGTAAGTAGAATCAACAGTACCAAGATAAGGAACATGGGCTACAACTCCTTTTATATTTGTAGCGTCTACTTCAACTTCAGCAATTCCTTCGAATAAAGGATTCTTTACAGCCTCTTCTATTTTATCGTGTCCTTCTCTCCAATGATCAATTTTTGGTAAAGGAAAAATACCATTTTTCATTACATACGGATATGCTGAGTTAATATCGAAATAGCCGACCATTCCTTTATGTTCTTTAAGACTAAATACTTCAGTCCTTCCCCCTCTGTTCGCTTCAGAAAGCCATTCAAGCTCATCCTGCTCATTAAGATTAAAAAGCTTATATGTGTTTAAAGATCTTCCCTTAGAATCACTTCCATCTGTAAAAAAACCCAAAGAAGTAGCTCCGGGTGTGAACTTTAATTGAATCCCTCTAGTCTTATAATATTGTCTTTGAATGCAGGCATATGAACGAGAAATAATGGCATCCATAGCCGCATATTTAAAACCATAAAAATCAGAAGGAAGCTTGGAAAAGTCAAAACCAAGATGTTGAGAAAGAATTTTACCCATATCAGAAACACGGAGCTGCCAATGGTTCATCGTGTCCCATACAGGCATATTTATCTGATAGTCGTCTGGTAAACTCCAATCATGGTTACCATCATAAAGAATATTATATTTTGTAAGGCGACCTTTAGCCCATTGAACATCAATGGAACCCGGCGTTGCAAACCAGCCTTTAACAATATTGCCAAGTTCATATTCAATGTTTGTTCCCCAAACAACTGTCTTTTGCTTATTTAAACGCATTCCGCTACGAGATAAAAAAGCCATCATTACCGCCCAATGACCTGCAAAATAAACAGCATCACGAGTAGCAAATTGATAAAAATGAGTTTGTCCTAAAGAATTATCTTCCGTATCAAGACCGTAATAATTAGTGCCAATCGGTTCATATTGCTTTGGAATAGTGGGTATGTCTGTGAGTTTTAAAACTCTTCCATTCCCGAGATGAGTGTAAAGGCGAATCTGAAATTCGGGATCTTTATCCACTTCTTGCCAGGAAACTGACCAACAGTCCCCATCAACCTGAGATAAGATTTCCCTGAACTCGTCACTGAACCACGAATGTACTCTCCCTCGGTCGCACTGTTGAGAGTTTTCACCAGCGCATTCACGAGTTGATAAGTCATCGAATCTATCGCTTCCTTCTTCGCTTGAAAGTCTCCCGGAACTGGAAAAAAACTGATCACCCCCCCAAACCGTGTACTCGCTGAAACGTCCTCCCATTCGGGGAGATTTGTAGTGACGACGACTCCAAACGTGGCCAATTGCTGCATCTGTCTGATTCCCGCCAGCAACAAGTCGTCGAAGTGCTTCGTCAAATAATTCCTTGCAATTGTCCATAAATGCTCCTTGGGGCTTATTCCCTGTTGTTTAGCAACATCGAATGGACTTTCGGCAGGAACCATAACGGGATCACCATTCTTCTTTTTGATGATTCTTCCGTTCTCATCTTTCTTAGCGTGAAGCTTAGTCTTTCTGCCATCCGTCGAAACATTCGATACATGAATCAGTCCTGACTCTTTTAATTGAGTCAATCGTAAATTGAATCCTGTTCCACGAGATCTTTGATCTGCTTGCGAAATGAGATCGCGTCCACTTTGGACAACTTCTCTCGCAAGTTTTTCGACGTTTTTGGCAAATTGACTGGTTGGCTGGAGCTTATCTTTTTTTGCTTTTGTTCTGGGAGCGTGGACAATTTCCGCAGCTCTCTCAACAGCTTTCCTGCTGATGCTGCCAGTTCTTTTCTCAACTTTCTTTCTTTTTCTTGTATATGATTCTGTTCCTTTTCTTGAAGTCCTTGTTTTAGCTGATTTGATTTTATTTCTTCTGATATAGACTTCAATTTTTGTGTTGACAGCAAATCTCTTTTGTGTGGAAGTTTTTTCACCAGACTTGAATTCACGCCACTGCGAAAGACGTTTATTTTTTGAAATGATGCTGTAAAATCGTGCTTTGCTAAATGAGCTAGTATAACGTCCCTTACCATCACGAAGTCTGACTGAGAAAGACTTGTCTCCACTACGAATAATAGGGTTTTGTCTTTTTGAATTAGACATCCGACAATCTCCGGGCTGTAAGTCGATGAGACATGAGATGAGTGTTTATATGTGATGACTGAACCGCCACACAATGAACATTCAACTTCATTGACATCACTCTCCCCCTCAAGAACAGTACGTCTAATTATCGTTGTAGATTCGTCTGAATTACAAAATCCCGAAGAAAGATAAGTTCTCTCTCGACCAGGGTAAGGAATGTCAAACGGCTGAATAAGATGCTCTTTAAGCGTATCACGCTGTATATTCTTTTTCACAGCTGTCCCCCCAAAGCAACGCAGTGAATAAAAATTTTGAACTTTTATGGAATGAAGGTATAATTCATTTCAGAATTGATTGCAAGCTGAAGCATAATAATTACGTCAGGAAAGATTAAAATGAAATACTCTGTAAAAATAGGCTCTATTATAGACGTAAATTTCAACTCAAAAGAAGATGCGGCACTTTTCGCAAGTGGCTATAACACGGGAACAAAAATAAAAGATTTTGAGTATGGTGATTTTGACACTGAAATGGAAAGACGTGGCTTTGAATTCAGTCACAAAGTATGGGTAATGCTTAATCACCACGCAGAAGAAGAAAAATTCAAAACATCAAAAGCAGTTATCATCTCTGACTCACCACGCAGGTTCAAAACCAGTGTACCTAACGAAATTTTCACGCAGACGTGAAACTTGCTTTGGTGAAAGCCATCCTTTTTCATCCCACTGATCTTTCAAGCTTTTAAGGAAATCATTTTTCTTAGGACCATACCGATTCATTGAATCAAATATTTTTTTGAATGCCTCATCAATATCATATTTCGATATATCTGATTTTTCCGAGTAACCTTGGTCAACTTCTTTCTTTGAAAAATATGACCTCTCAACTTTTTCAAGTTCTTTTTTATAAAGGGTTATCTTATCCTGCAAATCATAAACTTCTTTTTGAAGCTGCAATTTTTGCTGCATAAGTTTTATAAGATCATACTTCGCTGAATTATCCTGTGCTAAGTTTGTCCAGTCTATTCCAGACTTGTTCATAATTATTCTTGCATGGCGAAAAGCAGATATTGCCTCATTATCATTTTGACTTTCTGCCAAACGAAGAAGTTTCATTATCTTGTCGTGCATTTTTTTCCCTATTAAATAAATCAAGAAAATCACCCACGAAAAACCTTTCAACTTCGCAGGAATCGCAATTTGGGCATTTTAAATCTATAAAGGATACACTTGAATATCTGGACGATGCTTCTTCGCAATAACCGCAATCCGAACAAATAAATTTGAAACTGTTTACGAAAGAATTTTTACTCATTTTTTACCTTAAAAAAGAAGACGGGTCTTTAACCGATTCCCTTGAGAATCAACCCGTCTGGCGCTGCGTCACATCCTTATGACAAAAGTCAATCCGTTGACCGATCCAGCCCCAATTACAATTATATCCGCTCAAGATCTAAGCGGCAACTCCCCGGGCCACGCTTTTGATGGTTCAGCAATAACCACACTTTTAGCATTCGGAAATTGACTCATAAACTTATTTATTTGATCAAGTGGAACAGGAATTCTGACTGTTGCGTATGTATCATCTGAATTTTCAAGCTTAGCAGCAAGACCAATATCAAAATTATTATTTGAGTTCTTCAAAAGATACATATTAAACCAAGTTACATTTTTAGTAACACCAGTAGCTTGACTCACTACTGTTGGATTTATTTGCCCTCTTATTTCGAGGGTTTTAAGAACCGCAGCAACTCCTGCTTGAGCCGATACAGCATTAGGATCAAACTTTCCATCAACTACATACTTGCCTTTCTCATAATGGTTAGTCATTGACCAAAGGTACGGACTTCTTCTTGGTGGAGTTGTCTTTTGGCCTGAACCACTTCTATAGCCCATACCATTATACGATTCACAGAAATACAAAACACTTGCTATATCCCATGCCTTTATATTCCCGACGCCATCCTCACGCAAAGCACAAAGTGCTGAATATTCCCAAGTAAATGGTGGATTACCTTCTTTTGGTTTCCCTGGTGGATAACGTACTGTCCTCGCAGAAAGTGGATCGCCATTGTAAAGATGCGTATTAAAATTAAAACCTGATTCCATACAATGTAAAAGAGCCACAATATACCAGGGACAACCCACCTGATCTGCGACTTTTGCATATCTTTCTTTATTTTTAATGCAAAGATTTGCTGCCCAAGTCACATAAGGCATATTATTTGAATTGACTACACAAGTCTGCCAGAGTTGTTCATACTCTTTTTTTAGTTCTGGTGGCATAAATATCTCCTTGTTTATAAAAGACAAGAATATAAATATACTAAAATGGAATTAGTTGCAAATCAGGCAAAAGCAGGTGAGCGAGATTGCTTTTTAGATTGAAGATAAATATAAGCAGCGACCGCTAGAAGTGCGATAGTACCAAGACTAATACCAGCGGCTTGAACCGGTTTCTCTTTAATTGATGCAATAATTCTGGCAAGACCAGTCGCAAATACATTAGCCTCATCAGAACGTCTGGAAACGAGTCCTTTTACAACTTTTCCGCCCGCTTTATTCCAACTCGCAAATTCTTCCTTCGCTCCGATATAATTTTTAGCATTAACTTTTCTAATAAGTTTTGAATTTTTAACCTTTGTAACACCGACGTTATAAGCCAAAGAAATAATTGAAGCGAACATTTCAGGAGTAAAAGAAGGATCATTCCTAACAGTAATAGAAGACCAAAGAGGCTTTGCATAATTCTCAACAGTAAAACTATGCAATAAAGCATCGGCTTTAGAACGACTGATAGTATCACCCATTTTAAGACCTGGAATAACGGCTGCAGTAAATCCCCAACCAATAGTAACGACACCAACAATATCTTTATACGCATTCGATCTGAAACCTTCGTGCTTTTTTAGCATAGGTAAAGCAATCTCTATCGCTTTATCGAACTTTGGTGGCATGATAGACATAACTTTACCTCATGGGGGAAGGGGAATGAGTCTAAAACAATACATCAAACAGATATTACCAAACGAAGTATTCAAATGGAAAGGCTGCAATTTCGTCTACAGGAGTGGATGGATATACATTGTTTACAGAAACGATATGGAAGACCAGGTGTGTCCAACACCAGAAATAAAAACGATAGGAAGACTACATAAAGCTTTACGAAAATCTTCCTATAGATTAAAATAAAAACAAGAGCAACATGAGAATTCAAAGCCATCCTTGAAACAGGGTGGCTTCTTTTTTGACACACAAGATTACAAGTAAAACGTGATAATAATATCATAACGACGGGGGGGTCGAATGATTAGAAAAGTCATTGCTTTTTCTATGTCGCTCATGTGTATATCATCATGCGCAATGGCAAACTTTGAATATGAATACTACGAATTCTACAAAGAATCAGTAAAAAGAAGTTGCGTTGTTTTCCCCATGCCCGCCTACTTCGCAAAAATAGAAAATAATGTTGCAGGATATTGTATTCCGACTTTCGGGATACTAATAAATGAAGAAAGATGGGCTTCAATGGGTCCATACCAAAAAAAAGAACTGATATTCCATGAACTTGGTCATTGTGTGTTGGGACTTGAACACAAAGAACCAGGTCTTATGGCTCCTGTTATGCACTCAGAAGAAGAAGTAAAGAAAAACTGGGATGCCTGGGTCAACGAATTTTTCAAAGACTGCATAAAATGGCCGGCACCCAAAAAAGAGACAGAAAAAAATAAGTAAGATATAAATAAAGCATCAGGCAATCGCAAGGCGCTCTCCCACTCAAGATGGTCTTGGGTGGGAGTTTTTTCATACCCTCAATTATGCTCTCCACGGCGTTTGTATTGGCGGGGGGGTGGGAAAGCCCGTGCGCCGCAATTGGAACACGCTGGGACGCTGTACGGCGGTCATGACGGGCAT
>Ga0194119_10002108_pt1 | contig 34622 bp, 24 predicted proteins | sample TA2MahC100mmetaG_FD_148620 | JGI IMG/M metagenome (GOLD analysis project Ga0194119, IMG submission 148620) | Freshwater microbial communities from Lake Tanganyika, Tanzania - TA2015018 Mahale Deep Cast 100m | ecosystem: Environmental > Aquatic > Freshwater > Lake | place: Tanzania: Lake...
ATTATAAGCATCTTACTTTTCGAGAAAACCACGCTAAAACAAGCACTTACGGAAAATTACTGTGATTTCAAAGAGCAACAAAAAGATAACCAATTGTCATTATTTGACTTATAATGGGACAGTACTGAGAAAAATCAACAAAATAATATCGTCAGTCGGGCAAAGTAAAATCGGCTTTACGGCACTAAGAAGACATCCTTATCATCGGCGGGGGTTTCCGTGCCGGTGTAGGTGTCCACGCCCTGAACGGTGAAGATATCGTCGCCGTTGACTAACCGCTGCGGGGCGAATACCACGCTGCCGTCGCTGTACAGGACGTTCTGGCCCTTGCAATTATGATTTGAACTGCACATCTGTCTGAGCCGATTATCCAACAGAACTTTTTCGAATTCCGCCGATTTCTGGGCAAGGTTGCCACCGCATGTCGGGATCGAACGAAAAACCGGATTCATATCGCCCATCACGATTTTTCGTGAGCCGCCCTGCAGCGGGGCTGTCTTATTGGAAATAATGGTAAAGCTGAAACTGATATTATTGCGGGAGGAGAAATCCTGGAGCTGCGAGAGAAGTTGTTCGGGGGTGACGGGAACGGCATTTCTATGCCCGGCACAGATAAACGCTTCCGGCTTGACATATCCCTGCTTAGCCAGTTGCCACGCGAAGCGCGTATTCGACTGCGGCTGCTGACTCTGGTCGCCGATTTTCCACCATGGCGACCCTGCGGTCAGTGTGACACCGGCAAGGTCTTTTTCATGGTCTGTTGAAAATTGAGTCATCGCCTTGCCGATGGACGCCATATTTGCGTTACAGGCCGTCAGGCGGCTTTTCTGCCGCATATACGAAGTGGTCGGGAACAAGATGCCGGAAACCAACACGACCGCCGCCGCTATCGCCGCAATCTCAAAAAAATTGTGCAGCAGCCTCGGTTCCGACGATGGTTTAGCCGTGGAAGAAATTCCCGCCGATTTTTGTCTTTCCGCTTCTAAAAGCTGTTCGAGTTTAGACTGGTTGAAGGCCTGGGCTTGCCCGGCTCGACCGGCGGATGCCGCCAGTTTCAGCCGGGCAACCGTCAAGTCCGCTAAATTATCGGGGCAAGGCTCATATTTGATACTATCCAGCTCCGTTAAGGTTTCTTCGAGGCCGGCGTAAAGGCGGGCAGCTTCGGAATTGGCCGCGATGAGGTCGCGGCCGCGGACGATATCTTCGTCGCTGCCGCAGCGGAAATAAAAATCCAATATAAGCTGCTGTTCTTCGGTATTCAGTTTCACTTGATATTATCGCTCCGGGTTCCGGACTTCCATTTCTTCATAAAATACGCCACCGCCGTATGCAGGCGGCTTTTAACCGTCCCTATTGGAATACTGAGCATATCCGCCATATGTTTGTAAGAAAATTGTTCAAAATATGCCAAAAGAAGAATTTCCCGCAGATTTTCCGGCATATCCGTTATAATCTGCCGAACCCGCACGGCCGTCTCGTCTTTCGATACCTCATCTTCCGGCGTTTCGTCATAGCTGGTCAGGATATTGACCACATCATCCTGCGAGACATCCCCGGCATCGGCCATCGCCCCTATGCTCATCGTGGCCTGACGCTGAATCTTTCGCAGGGCGTCCTTGGCCTTATTGGCGGCAATGGTAAAAAGCCACGGTCGCAAAGGACGCTCCGGATCGAAGCTTTCCCGGCTGGTATAGAGCTGAAGGAATGTTTCCTGGAAAACATCATCCACAATATCCTGCTGATTGATAAACCGCCTCAAAAATGCGTAGAGAGAATGTTTGTAGCGGTCCACAAGTTCCCGAAACGCGGCCTCTTCGCCTTTGCGATAGCGTTCCAGAAGACGGGAATCGCTATCCTGGTGCAGATTGGAATGTGTTTTTGTTTCGTCCATAATTTTCCGGCCCGGATGTCAATACCGGGCATCGGGGCTATATTATAATCAAAACGAAGGCTAAATAAATCGAAAATTTATCCAAAATGGGGGAATATGCCTGTTTTTTGGCGGATTTTTATTGATTTGCCGCCGGTTTTGGCTATAAATAAATTACTCTTTTCGCGGGTGTAGCTCAGTGGTAGAGCGTCACGTTGCCAACGTGAATGTCGTCGGTTCGAGCCCGATCACCCGCTTTACCCGACAACAGGGGCAAAAACGCGTTGTGTGCGGCCCCCGTCAATTTGAAATATAGTTTCAGCGAGTTATCGGCTAAGCGGTAGTCTGGCGTTGGTCGCTGAGGCGTTCAGGTAAGGCAAGCGGCTTTACCGGGATTGGAATTTTAGACCAACGATAAGTGTCGTTGGTTTTTTTGTTTTTATTGTGTTTTGTTCACCAAAATCAGGAGCCATAGTATGGCAAAGAAGAAAAAAGCGGAGCAGGAACAAGCTGCGGAACAAACCGAGGCCAAAATCGGCGTGACGATTGAAAATGTCGGGCCCTGCAAAAAGAAAGTCACCGTTGAGATTCCCGAAAGCAAGGTCAAGGGGTCGCTGCACAAGAAATATGATGAACTGAAAAGGGAGGCGGTCCTCCCTGGATTCCGCAAAGGCCGGGCGCCGCTGCGGCTGCTCGAAAAGCGTTTCGGCACCGACATCACCCGCCAGGCCAAAGTGGAGTTGATGCTCGACGCCAGCCAGGAAGCCCTGAAGGAAAACAAACTCGACGTGCTGGGCGACCCGAATATCGACCCGGAAAAAGTCGAAGTGCCCCAAAGCGGCTCGATGAAGTTTGATTTTGAAATCGAAGTCCGGCCGGAGTTTGAACTGCCAGAACTGGAAGGCATCGAAATTGAAAAGCCCGTCGCTGAAGTCACCGACGCGATGGTTGAAACGGAAGTCCAGACGCTGTGCAAACGCGCCGGCGTGTGGGTGCCCAAGGATGGCGCGATTGAGGCCGAGGACCAGATTATCGCCGACGTGGTTTTGAAGGTCGAAGGCGCCGCCGACCACGAAAAGAAAGACAACATCGAAATCTACGTTCGCAAGACCGGCTTTGTCGGAGGCGTGCCCGTCGAAGACCTCGACAAGCTGCTGGTTAAGGCCAAGGCTGGCGACGAGAAAAAGACCGCCGTTGCCATTCCCGAAACATTCTTCGACGAGCAGTATCGCGGCAAAAAAGTCGATGTCGAAATCGCCATCAAGGAAGTCAAGCAGCTTAAGCCTGCCGAGCTGAATGAAGAATTCGTCAAGCGCTACGGCATCGAGAGTATCGATAAACTCAAAGAAAGCATCCGCGAAAATCTCGCGGCACAGTCGCAGCAGCAGGCCCAGGGTGCGATGGCCGACCAGGTGCATCATTACTTGCAGGAAAAGATTGATTTTGAATTGCCCAACGACGTCGTCGCCAGCCAGTCGGCGTCGATTTTGCAGCGGCAGTATGCCAATATGCTGATGCGCGGCGTACCCAAAGAAGAAGTTGAGCAGCAGATGGAACAGTTGCGTGCAGGCTCCGAAGAACAGGCCCGCGAGCAGCTTAAAATTTACTTCATTATGGATAAGGTCGCCGAGAAGTACGAAATCAGCGTTACCGACGAGGAGATCAACGGGCATATCGCCCGCATCGCCGCGTACCGCGGACGCCGGCCGGAGAAAATGCGGGATGAGATGATGCGTGACGGCTCATTGGCACAGTTTACATTGCAGGTGCGCGAGCAGAAGTGCATCGACAAGATTCTCGAAAAGGCCAAAATCAGCGAAGTCGCGCCGGAAAAAGCGACCAAGGCCGCCAAGGCAAGGGCTGCCAAAGCCGAAAAGGCCGACAAGCACAAAAAGCCCACTCGCACGTTGTCCAAAAAGACCAAAGAAAAAGAATAAGGACATACGCCGTCGTCGCTCGACGATCCGAAACACAAACTCAAAAAGGCAGGCCCGCAAAGCCTGCTTTTTTTGTGTCTTCAGGCACACAAAATTGACGATTGTTGATTCTCGATTTTCGATTGACCAAAGAGATTCTTCGCAGCGTTCAGAATGACCACCCACAAGCTGCGTTTGCAGGTGCCGCCCGGAGAAGACACAGCCGGGTGCGGCTGTGCTACATTTCAAAACCTGCCCACGCAAGCGTGGGCAGGGCACCCAGCGTCGAAAGTTATCCACAAATGGGTTTGTTTGGGTTTGCTTTGATTTTGCGTTTTCGAGATTAGTCCTTTATTTGTAGGAAGTTATCGATTTTTGAAATGGGTTTGTTTTTCCAAAAAATGAGGGTGAACCATTTTTGGGATATCAAAAATCAAAGTGCAAAAATCAAAATTAAGGAGTCGGCAGGGCCGACGGCTGAAATAAGCGGATTCCTCACCCGCAAGGAATTCGGAACGACGGGCCTCTTGTTCTGTCAAGTTCTTCGACAACATGATACACATACTCCTTTTGTTTTCAAAGTTCATAGTTCTTAGTTCGTGGTTCGTAGAAAATCTGGATTCCGGCCTTCGCCGGAATGACAGAACCACGAGGCGCAAAAGAGGCGCCTCCTATATGGGTTGGACTTGCGTGGCGGTGTCGAAAATTCGTGATTTTTCGGGGGCGCGAAAAATGTAAGTCCTTGCCATATAATGAATTAAAAATTTATGAAATTTTATAATACAGCAGGATAGTGCAATCATACTTGTTTTTATTCGGATTCGGGATATCCGAATAGAAACAAAGGCAAAAGTTAAAAATCAAAAGGCAAAATTAAGGACAGCCTATGAGGCTGGACTAATTAAAAAAAAGGGTGTGTGTGGGGGGGGGTACCACGAAAAACACGAAGGGCACGAAGGATGGGACTAATAGGTCTAATAGGTCTTATAGGAGGAAGGTTGAAAATTGAGAAATTGTAGATCGTAAAATGCGGGGGTTTTAATTTTTCATTTTCAATTTTCTGTTTTCAATTCAAGAGGGGGGTTGTATAATATGAGGCGAAAGGAATAAAACACAACACAGGGAATGATTATTGATAAATGTATAATGATAAATGAAACGACGCGGCGAGGGAAATGAAGCGTGAACGGGCAAAAAGAGTGTCTGACCTGCTCTGTAGAAAACCTGTGTTTTGGAACCCCGAAGGGGTCAAATAAAATAGCCGGGGGTGGAAACCCCCGGAAAGAATCTTCCCTTTTTTTGAGCCCCGAAGGGGCGGCACATGTTCAGCTTTTCTACAGAGCATCTCTGACCCTTTTAGTTTTCCTAAAATGGGAAATGCCAAATAACAATAAAGGGGTTTTTTATGAAGAAGCTGCTTAGTACCGTGATATTTGTTACGACCAGTTCAGGTGTGGCGCTTGCAGGTCTTTTCGGGCCGGATGTCAGGCCAGTGGATATCAGATGCGAGTATCTGAAAAATCCCATGGGGATTGATACAGAGAATCCGAGGTTCTCATGGAAATTAGAAACACCAGACTCGAAACCTCAAAGGGAAATAAAGCAGACGGCTTATCAAATCCTTGTTGCAAGTTCAGAGAAGCTGCTGAAGGAAGAGAACGCGGATCTGTGGAACAGCGGGAAGGTCCAGAGTCAGCAGAGTGTGAATATCGAATATGGCGGCCCTTCGACTGCGCTTGGGGCCTGGAAAACACTGGAATCGGGGAAGCAGTATTTCTGGAAGGTGAAGGTATGGGATAAGGACGGGAAGGCTTCGGATTGGTCGACAACAGGCTCCTGGAGGATGGGAATCCTAAAGCCCGAAGACTGGCGGGGCATGTGGATCAAGTCGGACCTGGAACTGTTTGATTACCAGAAGGAATTGAAGAAACTGCCGGACCATGGCCTGGAGGGTGAAAAGCAAATGTGGCAGCGGGCCCCCAGCATTCTCAAGATGACCGCCGGAATTGAAGAAGCTCCGGCAGTCTGGCTCCGCAAGGAATTCTCCGCATTGAACAAACCGCTTCGCCGGGCGACTGCCTATATCGCCGGCCTTGGTTTTTACGAGTTGTACATAAATGGTCAGAAGGTCAATGACCATTATCTCAACTGCGCCCCTTACGACTTTGACAAGGCCGTGCCGTACCAGGTCCATGACATTACAAAGCTCCTTTGTGGCGGCACTAACGCCGTTGGCGTGATTCTGGGCAACGGTTACTTCAATCCCGTCATTCCCTCATTGCTCAGAGAATATGCGGCAGACTGGATCGACACGCCGCGCCTGAGGTTCGATCTGCTGCTTGAGTATGAGGATGGTTCGCAGCAGCACGTGGTTTCGGACGAGACATGGCGGTTCACCACCTCCGGACCGATTCGCTTCAACTCGGTCCGGTCCGGTGAAACCTACGATGCGCGCAAGGCACTGGGAAATTGGGCCGGCACTGGATACCTGGCGGAAGGCTGGAAACCGGCGCTGAAGGCAGAGGCCCCGGCCGGAGTGCTTTTAAATCAGAATCTCCCTCCCGTTCGGATCATAGAAGAAATTCCGGCGGTTTCAGTGGTTAAGAACGGCGATGGTTACCGCTTTGATATCGGTGTTGAATCCACCGGCTGGGCCCGGTTGAAGGTGAGAGGAATGCCTGGTCAGAAGATTACGCTGCGCTATCCCGGAAAGAACAGCCATACGCTCGGGGTTTACCAGGAGTGCCGCTACATCTGCAAGGGCGGCGGCGAGGAGATGTACTCGCCCACGTTTGCGTTCAACGGATACCGCGAGGTGGATGTTATTGGGCTAAATTACGAGCCGCAACCCGGGGATCTGGTCGGTTGCAGAGTGGTCTCCGATCTTGCTGGCCTCGGGCGATTTGCATGCTCCAGTCCGGAACTCAACAAGCTCCAGGAGGTCGTCTGCCGGACGATTCTCAACTACAACATCATGATGCCGATGGATCCTGTCCGCGAAAAAGTCTGCTGGACTCAGGATGTGGAAACCAACTTCAAGACGACAGCCTACAACTTCGAAGTCCGGGGAATCTATGCCAAATGGCAGGAGGACTTCATCCGTTCGGTGCAGCATGACGGGTACGTTCCGACGGTGGTGCCCGGCTGTTTTGACGGCCCGACGATCAACGGCCCCTGGTGGGGCGGTATGATTATTTACAATCCCTGGCAGCTTTACAACTTCTGCGGCGACCGGCGCATCCTGGAACGCAGTTATGAGCCTATGCAGCATTATCTGCGCTACCTTGATTCGATCGCGACAAATCACATTATCACGTGGGGGTTGGGCGATTGGCTGGATACCACCCCTGACTGCAGGCAGAACTCTCGACCGCAGTGCACCACAGTTCTTTTCACTTCCACGTGTGCTTACATGATGTATTACGATATCCTCCGCCAGACGGCCCTGCTTTTGGGGAAATCGCAAGACGCAGCCCGCTTCGCCGCCCGGCGCGACGAGATCCGCGCAGCGATCAATGGTCGTTTCTTCGATGCCGCAACGGGCGTCTATGACAAGGGTTCCCAGACGGGCTATTTGCTGGCGCTCCTGATCGAAGTGCCCACACCGGCGGACCGGCCGCGCGTAATGGCAAACTTCAAGGAACAGATCGCCAGCGACGGATTCCACGTCACCAGCGGCTTTGTCGGAATCCCGTTTCTGCTGCCTTTCCTCACCGAAAACGGCATGGGCGATCTGGCGTGGCGGCTTGCCACTCGAAAGGAATATCCAGGTTGGTTTGATATGATCTTCACTCGCAAGAACAGCGTTCTCAAGGAAGACTGGGCCGGCAAAATGGTACAAATGCCATCGCTTGCAGCGCCGATCGGTGAGTGGTTCTACCGCAACCTGGGCGGAATCCGGCCCGATGCGCCGGGTTTCAGGAATTTCATCATCCAGCCCTATATCGCAACCCTCGACTGGGTGAAATGCGAATACGAAAGCCCGTACGGCCTGATCCGCAGCAACTGGAGGAAGAAGGACGGCGGCCTGACCATGGAGATCACGGTTCCAGGCAACACCACGGCAATAGTGCATATACCGGCCAGAGATGCCAAAAATGTCACTGAATCCGGAAAGCCGGTCATTAAAGTAAAAGGCGTGAAATTTCTGCGCATGGAAAACAATGCCGCCGTCTATACCGTGGATTCCGGCGTTTATCGGTTCCAGTCCACCCTCCCTGAAATCGTCAATTAAAACAATTAAATTGAAGCCTATGTATAAAATGGGAAATAACAAATAACAATAAGGGACAAAAGAATGAGATCGAAAATCATGAATTCAAGACAACGGGTCATGGGTGCCGTTAATCGAACGGGGTACGATCGGATACCGATTAAACACGAAGGAACGCCGGAAATTAATCATATGATAATGAGCCATTTCGGTTTAAAGAATATGGAACAGTTACTTCGAGTCGTAGGCGATGATTTTCGCTATGTTGCGCCGATATATTGCGGACCCGAACTTCGCAGTTTTCCTGACGGCAGCGTTGAGGGCTACTGGGGTGAACGTTATAAATATGCTCAATTTGAAGGCGGTAAATATCTTGAGTCCTGTTATAAACCTTTCGCGGACATCAATTCTCTTGATCAACTCGACCGCTCGCATTTTCCTTCCGCTGACTGGTTTGATTATTCAACAATTGCTCAGCAGATTGATGCCTTGGACGGCCGGTTTGCAGTCTGTGCGGGAACTGCCGGAGATACCGATTTTATCAACGGTATTTCGCGAGCTCGAGGCATGGAAGAGGTATTGATGGATCTGATTGATGAAAACCCGGTCTATCTGGAAATTATGGAGGCCCGGTTTAAATTTTACTATCAGATGCACGAAAGGATACTTCAGGCGGGCAAGGGGAAGATCGATTTTATGCATATTGGGGAGGACCTGGGCAATCAGATGGGCCCGATGATCAACATGGATATTTTCGAAAAACATTTCGCACCCAAATACCAAAAGTACTTCGATATGGTACACCGCTACGGCGCAAGGGTTATGCAGCACATGTGCGGCTGTGTAGAGTTTTTTTTGCCGAGACTCATCGAACTCGGACTTGACGTCTATGACGTGGTCCAGCCGACAACTGCCGAGACGGATATAGAAAAACTTAATAACAAATTCGGAGAAAGACTTATTTTTTGCGGTTCGATCTGTGTGCAGACAACACTTGCCTGGGGAACCCCTGGCGACGTTGAAAGAGAAGTTGACCGACGTTTAAATTTGTTTTCCAAAGGAGGATTGTTTTTGGGGCCGACACATGCCATTCAGTCTGGTTCCCCTTTGGAAAATGTTCTTGCGATGTATCGCAGGGCAGGCAGCCTGTGTGAACGTATCGACGAGTCGATTCTGAGTATTCAGGCCAGTGAGACTGCAGTGGACCAGATTGATATGTCAAAGTTGTTCTAATCGCCGACATTGCTTTTCCTGACTATTGGTTTTCCATACTTAAAATCATGTTTCTTTATCATGAGAATGAAAGAAATTATCATGGATCAGATTAAACCGGGCAGTTTGGATTTTAAAGGCCATCAGGGCGATTCTGATATCGGACGTCTACTGGCGACATTTCGAGGAGAAAAAACCGATCGTGTGCCTAATTTTGAAATTCTCATTGAAGATAAACACGTTGAAAAACTCCTGGGAAGATATGCCGGAAACACGCTGGCTTTGGGCGGCGACCCGGCAAAGGGCATAGAAGAGTCAGAAGGTTCAAGACCGATGCACGCGAAAGATTATGTGGAATTGTGTCAAAAGATTGGTCAGGATGTTATAGTTGTCGAGGCGCTGTGGACACCTTTTAAAAAGTGGAAAAACGGCAAATTGGTTTTGGCAGGTGACCGAAGCATTAAAACCAGAAAGGATTTTGAAAGCCTGGTGATGCCGAATTCCGAAGACATCGAAACGAAAATGCGGTATCTTCGAGAATATAGAGAAGCTGTCAAGGGTACCCGAATTGGCGTGAGTATTCTGCTTGGCGCACTTTTTCAGACAGCGTATGAATTTCTTTTTAATATGGCCGATTTTATGCTCCTTGTTTATGACGACCGCGATTTTGTCGAAGACATACTGGATATCAGCACTTCGTACTGGGTAGAATTCTCCAGGGCGGCCATCTGCGAGGGAATAGATTTTCTTTTTCTGGCGGATGATATTGCGTATAAAAATGGACTCTTTGTGCGACCTGAAGACTTTAAGCCATTGTGGCTGCCCCGGCTTAAAAGAATTCTTGAGCCGATTTTAAATGCCCGAGTTCCTGTCATGTTTCATAGCGACGGAAAGCTGGATGCTATTATGGATGATCTGATCGATGCCGGGATAAATTGTCTTAATCCGATGGACCCATACAGTGTTGATTATCGGGATTACAAAATACGCTATGGCCGCCGAATAGCGCTATCGGGAAACATTGACATCGAATATCCTCTTGTTCGAGGTACACCGCAGGATGTGCGCAAAGACGTCCTGGCGCACATGGAAACCTTAAAGCCGGGAGGAGGATGGGTGGCCGGATCCAGTCACAGTATTGTCAACTACATACCCCATGAGAATTTTATCGCCATGATTAATGCCATTCATGAATATGGGAAATATTAAGGGTTATACACGGAGAAAATAAAGGGGTCAGGTACATTATTCTGCCCCCCTTTGGTTCACTCCACTTGGGAAATGTCAGCTCCGGCAATATTGTGGATTTCGACTTTATCAAAATCGATCAATTACAGATAGGGTATGCCAATCGCCGATAAAAAATTTCAAAAAAATATTGCTTATTGTTGCGGAACTTGGGTTAAACCTGTTAATATAAAGCGAGCAGTTGTGGTACTTTATAAAAAGCGGCAAAGCCAAGCTCAAAGATATTATGTTCTATGATAAAGGAAATAATGATATGAATACGCTTACAAGACGTCAATTCGTCAAGATAGCAGCAACGGCGATGCCCATCGCTGCAGCAGGGCGCCAACTGTTCGCAGCACAGAAGTCAGCAAATCGTAAGCCGAATATTGTCTATGTGCTTACTGACCAATGGCGGGCTCAGGCCACCGGGTATGCCGGCGACCCCAACGTCAAGACGCCCAATCTGGATGCTTTGGCCTCTAAGAGTGTTAACTTTGAAAATGCCGTCTCGGTCTGCCCGGTCTGCACACCTTATCGCGCTTCGCTTTTGACCGGTCGATACCCACTTAGCACAGGAATGTTCTTAAACGATCTCTATTTGCCAAGCGAAGAATTGTGCATGGCGGAAGTCTTCACCGAAGCCGGATACGATACGGGCTACATCGGGAAATGGCATCTTGACGGACATGGACGCAGCGCCTTCACTCCCAGAGACCGACGTCAGGGCTTTGATTATTGGAAAGCCATAGAATGCGACCATAATTACAACAAATCTCACTATTACGCAGGTGATGACTCGACCAGTCTCATGTGGAAAGGCTATGATGCCTATGCCCAAACGGCTGATGCCCAGGAGTACATTCGGAGACATGCAAACAGTGAAAAACCATTTCTCCTGGTAATAGCCTATGGAGGCCCGCATTTTCCACATGATACGGCGCCGGAAGAACTCAAGAGCCACTATCCGCCTGATTCCATCAAGCTGCGCCCCAACGTACCGGAAAAAATGAAGAGCCTCGCGCAGAAAGAAGCGCAAGGATACTATGCTCATTGCACGGCTCTGGACCGCTGTGTAGGAAATCTTCAAAAGACCCTGGAAGAGACTGACAACGCTGACAATACGATTTTTGTCTTTACCTCTGATCACGGCGAGATGCTCGGCTCGCAGGGACAAGCGCCTTGCCAGAAGCAACGTCCCTGGGATGAGTCCATTCGTGTTCCTTTCCTGTTACGCTACCCTGTCGTCAGCGGTCCTAATGGATGGACGGTGAAGACGCCGATCAATACACCTGATATCCTGCCGACGCTGCTGTCGCTTGCCGGGATCAAAATTCCAGATTCGGTCGAGGGAGAAGATCTCTCAAGGCTCGTTGTGAACAAGAAGACAGATGAAGATCGGGCCGCCCTTGTCATGAATGTGTATCCCTTCTCCGACTACCGTACTGGAAAAGCATTCAGAGGTATCCGAACATCGCGATATACCTATGTCCGCGATCCAGAGGGTCCGTGGCTGCTGTATGACAACCAGGCTGACCCATATCAGATGAAAAACCTGGTTGGCATCGCTGAACATGCGGAATTACAGAAAGAACTTGATGCCAGGCTTCAATCTAAACTCCGGCAGACAGGTGATCAATTCCTCTCAAAAGAACACTACCTGAAAGAATGGGGCTACAGTGTCAATGAGCAAGGTGCTATTGGGTACTTCTCTGGCAAAGAGCCGGACAATTTCAAAGTGCAGGGTCCCGTAAAAAAACCAAAGAGATAAATAACGGGGTCAGACATGCTCTTTAGAAAAGCTGAACATGTGCCGCCCCTTCGGGGCTCAAAAAAAGGGAAGGAAGCCATTCTTTTCGGGGGTTTCCACCCCCGGCTATTTTATTTAACCCCTTCGGGGTTCCAAAACACGGGTTTTCTACAGAGCAGGTCAGACACTCATCTTGCTCGTTCCCGCTTCATTTCCCTCGCCACGTCGTTTCATTTATCATTATACATTTATCAATAATCATTCCCTGTGTTGTGTTTTCTTCCTTTCGCCTCATATTATACAATCCCCCTCTTAAATGGAAAATAGAAAGTGAAACATTAAAACGCCCGCCTTTTACAATGAAATCCTGAGCCTGTCGAGGGACCACAATTTCCGTCTTTTTAATTCCACAAAATCGTCAATTTTCAGCCCCGGCGGGCGGATGCAGGCTCGCAAAGGGAGACTTTTCAGGTCTATTTTCAGCTTTCCACTTGTTTGCCTCTGTTTTTGTTTCAAGAATTGGAGGCTTGGGATTTAGAATTTGTTTCGGATTTCGTGCTTCGTGTTTCGAATTTATCCTTTTTTCTCTATGCTGCTCTTTGAATTTTGAACTCTGCGGTAAAAAAATAGTTGGTTTCTTTGCGGTTACCATGTAAAAAACAATGGCCGGGGGTGGGAATCTGTTTTCGCATAATACTTTCCGTCTGGGGTATAATTCGATATAATGCCCGAAAACGATAATGGGAGAATCAATGGCTAAAGACAAAGACGAAATCGGAATCATTTATGAGGATGCGGACATCCTGGTCATCAACAAGCCGGCAGGGGTATCGGTGACGTCCGACCGCAGCGGCTCCGACAGCATCCTGCAAGTGCTGACGGATCAGCGGCCGGAACTGGGTGAATTGCGTCTGGTTCACCGGCTCGACAAGGACACCTCCGGTGTGTTGGTGGTCGCGCTCAACCGTGAGGCCCAGACGTTTTGCAGCCGGTGCTTCGCAGGCCACGACGCCCGGAAGGTTTATCTCGCGATAGTTCGCGGCCGGCCGGCAAAAGACAAAGGCTTCATCAGCGACCCGATTGCCAAAAATGATAAAATTCAAAAAGTGAAAATTGACTCTCAGCACGGCAAGCAGGCGAAGACGTTTTATCAGGTGCTATTGCCGATGGGGCCGATGTGCCTGCTGGCGGCGTCGCCGATTACGGGCCGGACGCACCAGATTCGGATTCATCTGTCTCACCGCGGACTGCCGCTGGCGATTGACCCGCTGTACGCGGAAGGCGGGGCGATTTATTTATCGTCTTTCAAGTCCAACTATCGCCCGTCACGAAGACGCGAAGAAGAAACGCCGCTGATGGAGCGGCTGACACTGCATGCGTATCAGCTTACGCTTCCAGCCGGGGCGGGCAAGACGCCGATGACATTTATCGCGCCGTTGGATAAGAAATTCACCGCGACAATCAAAATGCTGGCCAAACATACCAGCGGCGGCGTCAATAACTTTGAATATCCTGATGTGCTCAAGCGGATATTGAACGCGGAGCCTTTGGTGCTTGATATGCCGCCGCAGCGTCCGGAGCCGGCGGAAGACAATGATGACAGCGAATAGATTTCAGCCTGCCCACGCAAGCGTGAGCAGGGCACCCAATATGGCGAAATAAAAAAGAACGCTCAGTGACTGCCACCCGACACGGGATTTCACAGTCGGAGCGGCTGTGACGCATTCTCTGTCCGCCGAATGCTGAATGGTGTGCCTTCTACACAAACAGCAGCAGGCTGATGGCCATGACGGCCATGCCGGCGACGAGGCCGTAGATAGAGAGGTGGTGTTCGCCGTACTCGCGTGCGGAGGGGAGCAATTCATCGAGCGAGATAAAGACCATAATGCCCGCAACGACCGCAAACAGGATGCCGAAGACGACGTCGTTGAAGAATTTGAAGAGGATGGCGTAGCCGATGGCGGCGCCGACGGGTTCAGCGAGGCCGGAAATGAAGGAATAGAAAAAGGCCTTCTGGCGGCTGCCGGTGGCATAATAGATGGGGATGGATACGGCGATGCCTTCGGGGATGTTGTGGATGGCGATGGCGACGGCGATGGCGACGCCGAGGTGCGGGCTTTTGAGGGCCGAGGCGAACGTGGCCAAGCCTTCGGGAAAGTTGTGGATGCCCAGCGCCAGCGCGGTCAGCAGTCCCATGCGATGGAGCTTTCGCTGTTTTTCAGCGGCGGCGCGGTCGTTCATTTCTTCGGCGAGATGCATTTCGTGCGGGTTTTCGAACGATGGCACGAGTTTGTCGATGATGGCAATCAGAGCGATGCCGGCAAAGAACGCCGCGACGGTAATCCAGTAGCCGGGGCGAGCGCCGACGGCGTTTTCGAGTGCAATGCGGGCTTTGGCGAAGATTTCAATCATCGAGACGTAAATCATCACGCCCGCCGAAAAGCCCAGCGCGACCGACAGAAAGCGTGTGTTGGTGCGTTTGGCAAAGAACGCCAGCGTGCTGCCGATGCCGGTGGAAAGGCCGGCCAGAATCGTCAGACCGAAAGCGAATAAGACCACTTGTGTCGAAGGGGCGGAGGTCATAAATATGATTCTATAGTGTTTTGTGCGCCGCGTCGAGTAGATTTTGTGCCAGGAGCATTATCGGGTGGACGACGGGTCTGCCGGCGAGGTGTTCGATCTGCATTTTGCAGGCGGCGCATTCGGTCAGGATGCAGTCGGGGTTGACGTTGTTGACGATTTGTCGAAGGGGCAGGCCGATGGCGTCGCAGAGGTCGCGGTTTTTCTTCTGCATTCCCGAAGTGCCGGCAAGGCCGCAGCAGCCGCCGTTGAGGTCGCTAATGACGATGCCGAGTTTGGCAAAGAGTTCGAGCGTATTTTTTGCGCCGTTAAGCGATTTAAGATGGCAGGGGGCGTGATAAGAAACAGCCCTTGGTTCGGATTTCTTAATTCTTAGTTTGTTGCTTGAAGTTTGCAGCAAGGCGTTGAGGTATTCCATCAGTTCGACGGCGGCGGCGGAGACGGCGCGGGCCGGTTCGGAATCAATGAGCAGGGGCAGTTCATCTTTGAGGAACATCACGGCGCTGGGTTCGGAACAGATGATTTTATAACCCTGCCGGACATACGGCCAGAGCTGCCGGAGGTTGTATTGCATATCCTTTCGCGCGCGGGCCAGATTGCCATAGACATAAGCGGGCATCGGCGCGGGACGCTGGTTGGGCACGACGACATCGACGCCGAGCCGGCGGAGGACTTTAATTGCCGCAAGGCCGAGGCTGTGGTCGTTGTAGCGGGCGTAGGAGTCTGCGAAATAGACGACTTTATCGACGGGGTCGGTGACGGGGCCGGCGTGTTGGATGCAGTCGTTGGCTTTGTTGATGAATGAGCCTCGCTGGAACGCGGGGAATAAACGCCGGCGGTCGAAGCCCATTGTTTTTTCGAGGAGCCAGCGTGTAATGTTCAGGTTCATAATCCAGTTGCTCAGCGGGGCGAATGTGGAGGCGAGTATGCTCATCCAGCGATTGTTGGACAGCGCAAATTCAGTGATGGAGAAGCCGCTGTATTTGGCAAGTTTGGCGCGGGCCTCAACGATGAGTTTGGAGGTATCGACGCCGGAAGGACATTCGAGTGAACACATCCGGCAGTTGACGCACAGCGAGAGAATGCGGTGGAAAGATTTGGCGTCGAAGCCCTGTTTTTCTTCGAGGCCGCCGGAGAGCCAGCTTCGCATGAGGTTTGCTTTGCCTCGCGGCGTGGCGAGTTCTTCGTCAGTGGCGCGGAAGACGGGACACATCCGGCTGCCTGAGCCGGTGGTCAGGCATACACCGCAGCCGTTGCATTGTTCGATTTCGTAACGATACTGCCGGCCGGCAAATTGCAGTTCGGTCTGGAAATTTTTTGCCGCGTTGAGAACGATACCGCGGAGATTTTTCTGCATGATGTCAGGGTCGGCGTTGACGATTTTTCCGGGGTTGAGGATGCCGGCGGGGTCGAAGATGTTTTTTATGCCGCAGAGGAGTTGATAATAGGCTTTGCCGTACTGGCGTTCGATGAATGAGGCGCGGACGAGGCCGTCGGCGTGTTCGCCGCTGATGGTGCCGCCCAGCGACCATGCGAGTTGGAAGACTTCTTCGGCGATGTCTCGCATCCGTTTGACGTCGTCGGGGCTGGACAGGTCGAGATAAGGTCGGATATGGAGTTCGCCGTCGCCGGCGTGGCCGTAGAAGGCCATCGGGATGTCGTATTTTTTGCAGACGCTTTCGAGGCCGGCGACGTATTTATCCAGCAGGGCCGGTTCGACGGAGACGTCTTCGATGAATGCGACGGGATGGCGCGGGCCTTTGTCGCGATTGAGCAGGGGGACGGCGTCTTTGCGGCTTTTCCAGAGTTTGGCCTGCTGGGCGGCGTCGAGAACAGGCGTGTTTTTGGCGGACAGGGTTCCAACCGCATCCACGGTTTGCTGAAGTTTCTGACGGAGCTGTCCGTCGTTGTCGCCGACGTTTTCGACCAGCAGGGCGGCGACGCATTTTTGCGGGAGGACATCGGCGTATTGCGGGAAGGCCTTGCGGGCCATCGTCATCAGCCGCTGGTCCATCAGTTCACAGGCGGAGGCGCCGGAATTTACAATAATTGGTACGGCTTTGGCCATGGATTCGAAGGATGCGAATTCCAATTGCACTAATCCGGCGACGGGGGGGACATCGACGGTCGCCAGTTCAATTTCGGTGAAGACGGCCAGCGTCCCTTCGGAGCCGGTCATGAGTCTGGCCAGGTCGATGCGGCCGGGGCGGCAGATATTCCGGATGGTGTAGCCGCAACGGTTGCGCCGGGTTCTGGGCTGGGCGGCGGCGATGAGATTTTCCTTGCCGGTCAGCAGTTCGACACACTGGCGGGCGATATTTCGCAGGGTCGGGTTTTCGATTTCCTCGGGCGACATATCGTTTCGCAATTCGGCAACGGAGCCGTCGTGGAGGACGGCGCGGATGCTGCGGACGTGGTCGGCGATGTAGCCGTACTGGAGGAAGTGTGCGCCGGTGGCGTTGTTGGCAACGCATCCGCCGATAACGGCACGATTAGAGCTTGAGGGGTCGGGGCCGATTTTCTTTTTGTATTTGGCCAGCGCCGCGTTGAGTTTGTCGAGGACGACGCCCGGCTGACAGAGGGCGGATTGGCCGCTATCGCGGCTATCGAGGATGCGGTTCATATACCGGCGGAAGTCGAGGACGATGCCGGTGGTGAGGGATTCGCCGGCAAGGCCGGAACCTGCGCCGCGCGGAGCGACGGGGATGTTGTTTCGGCTTGCGTATTGGACGACGGCGATGACGTCGGCTTCGTCTTTGGGGGCGACGACACATTCGGGGCGGATGCTGTAGATACTGGCGTCGGCGCTGAAGGCGACGCGATTGTAGATATCAATCAGGACGTCGCCTTTGACGAGCGAGGCCAGGTCTGCACCGATTTGTTCCGTTGTTTTTGTCATAGTCGGCTATCACTTTCTTTTTTCGTTTTTATTACTATAACAGGAGATTGGGTCAAAGACAAATCTTTGCCGGGAGAAATTGGCTTGCTTTTTCGGGGGGGAGGGGGTAGAGGATTTTGAATGATTAATTGCGGGAATGGCGATGTATGAATTAATTTCAATGGGATTGGCGCTGACGGCATTTGTTGTGCTGCTGCGGTGGAAGTTCAAAATCGGGACGGCGATGATTTTGGCGGCGGCGGTGCTGGAGATACTGCTGGCAGTCTGGCCGGGGCAGTTATGGCGGGCGTTTATGGAGGAGTGGCGGACTAAGCCGCTGGACCAGACGACGGGGTATCTGTTTGTGACGCTGACGGCGCTGGTCAATCTTGTCAATGTGATGGGGCTGGCGATGAAGGAGGCGGGCGTTTCGCAGCGGCTGGCTTCGGCACTCCAGAATCTGTTTAAGAGCCGGCGGCTGGCGATGTGCACGGTACCGCTGCTGATGGGGCTATTGCCGACGCCGGGAGGGATTATGCTTTCGGCGCCGATGGTGCGTGATTTGGCCGACAGCATCGGTGTGAGCCGGACGCGGTCGGCGGCGATTAATTTTCTTTTTCGGCATCAGTGGGAGACGATTTGGCCGCTGTTTCCGGCCGTGCCGCTGATTCAGGGAATGCTGGGGATTTCCGCTTTGGCGATGATCAGCCGCAATATCCTGATGACAATTTTTGGGCTTGTCGGTGGAACTGTTTTTTTATTGCTGATTGGGATACCGCCCAAAGGCAAACAGTCGCGGTCTAATGAGACGTGGCTGGGCAGTCTGCGGACGTTCATGCGGGCGTTCTGGCCGATAGCACTGGTGGCGGCGCTTTATATGGCATTCAATATCAACCCGGCGATTGGGTTATTGGTGTCGCTGTGCTTGTTCGCGTGGGTCAATAAAATTCCGCTGCCGCGCTGGAGCGGGCTTTTTAAGGAAGGCTTTGAGACGGATTTTGTGCTGCTGATTCTGGGGGCACTGCTGTTTAAGCTGAATTTGCAGGCCGGGGACAGTATCGCAGCGGTGGCGGCGTTTTTTACACGGATACACATGCCGACGTGGGTATTGCTCTTTGTGCTGCCGATGATTGTGGCGTCGCTGACGGGTCTGACGATGCCGACGGTGGCGATTACGTTTCCGCTGCTGCTGCCGTTTATGATTACGAATGGCCAGGTGCATATCGGGTTGCAGACGCTGGCGTTTTCGGGATTGCTTTGCGGACTGAATCTGACGCCGGTGCATTTGTGTTTGAGTTTGTCGGCCAGTTATTTTGAGGCACCGCTGGGGAAAATTATTTTGCTGTTGATTGGGCCGATTTGTTTTATCGCCGCCGCGGGGATTCTTGCGGCAATGGTATCCGGCTGAAATAAGTTGGACGGCAGGGCAGGTATAAGACTTGTTTATTTAAATCGTCTTGACTCGTTGAGACTTCCTGTTTTTTCCCTTTGCCATTTATTATTTTGAGGGATATAATTCTCACATCCCATTTCAAATCGGAGAAAGAGTGACTTATATGAACCTTGGAGAATTAAAGCAGTTCACAAAACAGCCTGGCTGGGGTATATTGATTCAACATAGACAATTTCACTCAAGAGTAGTAGTATATTGGGAAAAGTTATGGTTTTTGCGCTCGTAGCTCAGCAGGATAGAGCGTCGGTTTCCTAAACCGAAGGTCGCAGGTTCGAGTCCCGCCGGGCGCATTTTCAAAAGAAAGACAGCGGAGCGGATATGATCGATTCATTCTGGACCAGACGGCGGGTTAAATTGCTGGCCAATGGGGATGTTCATCTCGCACAGAAATGGCTGGAAGATTACGCCGGCTGGATCTACGGACGAGCGTGGTACGGTTGTCGTGGCGACGAGGTACAGGCTGCCCGAATTCTCGAGCAGACGTTTCTTTCCGTTGCCCAACATCTGAATGAATATATAAAATCCGGACAAACCATGGCGGAGGTGCTGTTATCCGCCTTTACTCAGGTAACGAGCGAAGGTTTTGTTCAGCCGGTCGAAACTTCCGTCAGTCCGGAGCTGCAAATCGCGGTTGGTCAGCTTTCAACACATCCCCTTCTGGAAACAGAACCGTTCTGGCCTGAACTGATTCGACTCTGTCAGCAGGCTCTGGCGATGCTCTCTCGGGATGAACAGGAAATCCTTGTGTTCCGCTACCTTCGGCTGGAAAGTCCCGCCGTTATCGCGGTTAAATATGAACGGACAATCGCCGACGTACAAACCCTTCTGTACAAAGCCAGGCATTCTTTCAGAAGAATCCTGGAATCTCTCTTGCGGATCGGAAGCCAGGAAACATCGCGGCCCATTCCGGCGGATTTGGCGTCGCAGGAAATGAATCTGGAAAAAATCTTTCGCGCCCTCAATCCCAAACCCGCCATCGCTCCGGAGACCATACAGCGTCTGCAGGAACAAATTCTTGCCGTACTGACCCGAAACAAACCAGCCGACTGGAACGCCGGAAAGAAAATAGCGGTCGCCTGCGGTGTCGTGGTCTTATGCGGAGCAGTCGTTGTTTGGGCGCTATGGATGCGTCCACTGTCCGTGAGAGAAAATAAAACAGAAATCCGGCGGGGGAATTCTCCTTCCGCGCAACAAAATGACCCTCAGGCCGATTCCGCCAATTTGCCCCGGGATATCCGGCAGGTCTTTGAAATGGGAGAAACTAAGGATGTCCAGGGTCTTCTGGGGGTTCTGAGGACAGGGGCCTATCCGATGCAAATTGTAGCGGCGCACTATCTGGGACAGTTCGGGGATAAAGCGGCGATTGACCTGCTGGACCGGGCGGCTCAAAAGTGGTATGCCGAAAATCCGACGGAAGAAAATCCTTTTATCGGGGCGATTGAAGCCATCGAAAACCGGATGCGGCAGGAGATACGGGAATCTCTTCACAAAACACAAATGGCGACGGTTCCCCCACAGGCGGGGGCGGAACCGAATGTCATAAAGACGCCCTTGCCGGAACCCAATGTCTTGCCAAAGGCAAAACCAGATGCGGCCGAGCCGAATATTCCGCCTCCGCCAAAACAAGTGATTCCGCAGCCGGATGCCAATGTCATGCCTGAGACAAACGAACCCGCGGACGAACCCAATACGATGCAGGAAGAACCGAATGAGTTCTTTATCGAAATGTCTATGGATTAAATCCATGGTGAAAAAGGAACACTGTCGTCAATCCGGGATTTTTGATTGCAATTCCAGCCGATGCAACGATAATATCCATTCGCACTAAAAAAATGAAGTCTATGATATTCTGATAAGGCGTCTTATGTCGCAGCAGCGTACCGTCGGGCAAATGTGGGAAGATATGGCACTGCCGAGGCTGGCGTATGCCTTCAAGCTGTCGGTCGGCCCGGCAAAAGTACTCATCGCATTTTTGGCCGTGTCGCTCATTTGTGCGGGGGGTATGGCAATGGATATGTGTTCGCATTCCGTGACGGTCAGTCCGAACCGTAAAGTTCCCCGGGGTCTGTTCGGCGGCGATTCGTCCGCCTTTATCCAAGGCACGGAACTGGCCTCGTATCTGCAATATCCGGAACATACGAAGTGGTTCATTCAGGCCAATCAGGGCAAATACCAGGGACAGGGAGTATTCTCAACCCTGTGGCACTTCTGGACGTCACGATTTAACGATACCACGGTTATTGTGTTCAAATCGCTATTTAAATTTGAAGCGCCGCCGCCGAACAACGGAATAGCTTCCGCGGGAGTGGTCTATCAGATATGGCTCAATCTGAAACTGTGTTTTTATTCGCTGGTATGGGCCTTACGATTTCATACGACATACAGCATTCTGTTTCTGACCTATTCGTTTGTGGTTTTGTGCGCGACGGGAGGGGCAATTTGCCGCTGCGCGGCGCTGGAGTTTGCCGGAAACGAAAAACCGGGCGTTTTTGAGGCGTTTGAATTCGTGCGGGAAAGATTCAGGAGTCTTATTTCCGCGCCCCTCATCCCAAGCCTCTTTATGGGCATCTTTTCTCTGATTCTGGTCGCCATCGGCCTGATCGTGAATATCCCCTGGGCGGGGGAATTTATACTGGCGATTCTTTTAGCCGTACTGCTGTCGATCGGTTTTGTGCTGACCTTGCTTTTGGCAATCTCGATTGCAGGAACGGGCTTGATGTTCCCGGCCATCGCGTATGAAGGAACTTCCGCTCTGGATGCCATTGGAAGAGCTATCTGTTATGTGCTGAGCAAACCCATTTGGATGGTTTTTTATTTGCTGGTACAATCGCTCCTCGGGACTTTTTTTTACCTCGTAATGCGGGGGCTCCTGTTTGCCGTTTTATGGGTGACCTATCATTCTATTCAATTAGGAGTCTGGCAGCCCGAAACCGGGCCCGGAAAACTGGAACGCATCTGGGCTGAGCCGAGCTTGTTTTCTTTGCTTGGCTCCCCGGCGGCTCCGGCCGGCGGGCCGGAACATCTTGCCGGTGCGATGATTGGATTGCTGATGCTGGCCATTACGGCGCTGATTGCGGCCATGGCCGTCAGTTTTATTTTTTCGAGCATGACCATCATCTATGCGCTGATGCGTAGAAAAGTGGACCAAACGCCCGTCGAAAAAATATGGGTCCATCTGGAGTCGTAATCACGCCGTTCGTCCTCATTTAAAGCCTGTCCTAAAAACGGGAAAGATAAAACAAACAATTGACAAAGATCGCAATTTCGGGTAAGACCAAGGCATAATAGGAAAGTTTCTTTCGTAAAAACGCAAATAATGGCGGGAAAACAGCAAATTTCATCGTTCACAGCCAAGGCCGGTGGCGGCTCCAGGGGACTGATACGCTATCGTAAAATGTTCATTGTGCTGGCTCATGTCGTGACGTTTGTTCTGGCGCTGGCAATGGCGTTTTTATTCGCGTTTGTGTACGAGAGGGGACTGGAGCGGCGGTGGGCACTCTATCCCTTTCTCATCTTACTCGCGGTGATTTTACCGGTCAAGCTGGCGGTTTTTGCATGCTTCAAGCAATATCGCGGCTGGTGGCGGTACGTGGGGGTCACGGACCTGTTAGGAATCGCCAAAGCGGCTCTGGTCTGCACCGTTTTTCTGATTGCTCTCTGGTATGTTTACAGCGTGACGGGACATCGATTTGTTTCGGACTCGGCAATTCAAACCATTCGGGACAGGATGGAACAAGTAAAAAGGGATATCGCTTCGGCGATTGCCGACCAGCAGGCCCTGCCCTACCAAAAGCAGCTCATCTATTTAACAGGGCTCCGGGATTTTATGGAAGTCGGCCGAATGAAGGCAATTTCAGATCAACTGGAGCGATTGGATTTGGATGACATTACACGCCAGCGGCTCAAGTCGGACCACACCCGGCTTCGGGATGATGTACGGCGGCCCATCGAGGGCGTTCTGATGCTGGATTTGTTCACCACCATTATGCTGCTTTCCGGGGTGCGAATGGTGGTCCGTTTGTATCACGAGGAATTTTTCTCCGAGCATCGGGGAATTGTCCGTCGGTTTTTAATCGTCGGCGCCGGCAACGCGGGAGAAGCGCTGCTGCGAGAAATGATTCGGCGAAGAGATTCTCAGTATGAAGTCGTCGGGTTTGTGGATGACGACCCCGCCAAGCGGGATACCGAAATCAACGGCATTCCTGTTCTTGGAACGGTCGATGATCTGGCGTCGATTTGTAAAAAGCGGAGTATCGACGAAATCGCCGTCGCTATTCCCAGCGCAAGCCGTACGCAGCTTCGGCGGGTTGTTCAGGTCTGCCAGGGAGCCAAGATACGTTTTAGTACTGTTCCTTCCCTGATGGATATCGCCGCCGGTAAACTGCAGGTCTCACAGATGAGGGACGTGGACATCAATGACCTGCTGGGCCGGGAAGTGGTGAATCTCGATATGGAACAGATTCACGTTTTTTTGAAAGACAAGGTGATTCTGGTCACCGGGGCGGGCGGATCGATCGGTTCGGAAATGTGCCGCCAGGTCTGTGCCTTTGAGCCGCGAAAACTTCTCCTTTTAGAACAGGCGGAAAACCCTCTGTTTTTCATCGAACGGGAATTGCGAGAATCGTTTCCAGCAGTGCCGCTCGAATCTATTATCGCTGATATTACCGACAGGGTGCGAATGGAGCAGCTTTTTAACTGTTACCGGCCGCAGGTGGTAATTCACGCCGCGGCGCATAAGCATGTCCCCCTCATGGAGCAGAATCCAGGGGAAGCGATTAAAAATAATATTATAGGTACGCGGACGGTCGCCGACACGGCCGATGCCTTTGGGGCCGAATGTTTCGTGATGATTTCCACCGATAAGGCCGTCAACCCCACCAGCATTATGGGCTCGTCCAAGCGGGTGGCCGAAATGTATATCCAGGACCTGAACAAAACCAGTAAGACGCATTTTGTCACGGTGCGTTTCGGGAATGTGCTCGGTTCCAACGGCTCGGTCGTACCGATTTTTAAACAGCAGATTGCCGCCGGCGGGCCGGTTACAGTTACTCATCCTGAGATGCGGCGGTATTTTATGACCATTCCCGAAGCCAGCCAGCTTGTCCTGCAGGCCGCGGCGATGGGCCAGGGCGGCGAGATTTTCGTCCTTGATATGGGCGAACCGGTCAAAATCGTTGATCTGGCCCGTGAATTGATTACGCTCAGTGGGTTTCGGCCGGGAGAAGATATTGAAATCGAATTTACGGGCTTGCGCCCCGGCGAAAAATTATTTGAAGAGCTTTCCATTGAAGGCGAAAACATGGTGGCGACCAGACATCCTAAAATTGCCGTCTGGGAAAATATCCCCAGAGACCGCGAAACACTGCGAATCGGCATCGAAAGACTGCTCAAAGTTGCACACTCCCAGGATCGGTCGCAAATTATTCCGATATTGAAAGAACTCGTGCCGAACTTCATCGGTCAGCAATAACCTTCCCCCCAGCACCCGTCGTGGTTCCCAAAAGTGAGGAGTGGAATAGAGGAACCCAAAAAATCTTTTACGGATCACAAAACCGCTTTTATTTCAGAATTTGCAGGAGGTTGATATGGTCATCCGTCCACAAACGAATGTCCGGCAATTTGTTTTTCTGCGGACTGGCGGCGGCTTCAAGAGCGGGAATATTCAATGCCGAAGATTCCCGGCTCAGTAAAATCCAGTCGGAAGCCAGCTTGCCGGTTTCAGGGTCGTCATCATTTTCAATCCATGTACTCGAAAGCCCTAATTCTTTTGCCGCCTTCCACACCACCGAATGCAGATTCAGGTGCATTGTGGAAATATGAAACGCCAGAACGCCGTCCGGGGCCAGATGTTTCAGGTATATCGCAAACGCCTCCTCAGTCAGCAAATGGACCGGCACCGCGTCGGAACTGAAAGCGTCCAATACCAGAACGTCGTATTTCTGCGGCGATTCATTTTCCATCGAAAGACGCGCGTCACCTAAAACAATTTCAATCTCGGCTTTGGTTTGCGATAAATAACTGAAGTACTTTCGCGCCATCTGCTCCACCTGTGGATTGATTTCATAAAAGCGAATCGTATCCGAAGGCTGTCCATAGATGGCGATGGTGCCGACGCCCAGCCCGACAATCCCGATTTTACGATGGTTCTGTCTGGGCATATTCCGCAGCAGCAGACCAATACCGCTTTTGGGACTGTAATACGCCGTGGGGAGCAGTTTCTTTTGCGGATTCTGGAATTGCAGGCCGTGAAACGTCGTGCCGTGCTGCAAAAGCAGCTTATGCATCTGTGGATCCTGCGGCGATTCTTCCCATACCGTCAGGACGCCAAAAAAATTGCGGCAGTTGTCAATTGCGGTTTGATTGGCGATGGTTTTTCGGCCTTGAAAGATAATCCCGATAGTCCCGGCAATAAGCAGCATAAAAACCCAGATTTGCCTGCGTTTTTGCTGCGAAACGGTTAGCCCCTGTTGCGCCATCAGCACTGTCGCCGCACAAACCAGAAGCCCGATATGCAATTCGTGATAGACGCTGAAAATCAGCGGGGCGATAACCGCTACGAAAACGCCGCCTATGGCTCCACCGGCGGCAATCGCCAGATAATAGGTCGTCAGATGAGAAGCCTGCGGACGAAGACGATACAATTCGCCGTGACAAACCATCGAACAGAAGAACAGCATCGTTGTGTACAATACAATCAACGCAACCGGGCTGAGGTTTCCCTCTTCGTTGCGGGCGAAAATAACGCCGACGATACTCGCGATAAACAACGACAAAAACACCGGCCGAACATACCACCGCGGATGGTCAAAACACAAAATAAACGACAGCAGGTACAGGCACAGCGGCACAATCCACAAAAAAGGAATCACGGCGATATCCTGCGTGATTTTGGTCGTCACCGCCAATAGCTCCACCGACGCGCAGGCCGGCAGGACCAGCCACAGGACAAATAATTTCGGCGCAACCGCGGTTATTTTGGGTTTGGCGGTCAAATGTGCTTGTCTCGATGATTCTGCAATATAATTTTTCCACACCCCAACAGCGACCGACGCATACAGTATCGCGTATGCGAGAAATCCCGCCGACCAGAATTTTGCAATGGTAAAACGCGTCAGATTCGGTTCAAAAAGAAGCGGGAAACTAATCAAAGCCAGCAGAGAACCGGCGTTGCCGAGGGCGTACAAACGATACGGCTCTTTGGCGGGAAACAGCCGGGCAAACCACGCCTGCAAAACAGGCCCCGTCGTCGCCAGCAGGAAGTAAGGCAGGCCGACGCAGACCGTACAAATCAGAAGAATTTGCAAAATCGGATTTTGCCCCGGTGAGGGCTTGAATGAATCCGTCGGCACGATCGAAAGCATGACCCCGGCCGCGGCCAAAAGCAGAATCTGATTGATCGTTTGCTGCCGCGGTGAAAAAAAACGAGTATTCAGGTGCGCCCACGCATAACCGGCCAGCAGAAAAAGCTGGAAAAAAAGCATACACGCCGTCCACACTTCCGGGCTGCCTCCAAACCACGGCAGCAGAAATCGCCCCATCAGCGGCTGTACCTGGAACAGCAGGAACGCGCTCAAAAAAACACAAACTCCAAAGATAACGATTTTCATTTGCTGTTTTATCCAATCCAATCGACGATTTTTAGAAACCGAAACAATATACAGGAATTTAAGAAATAGCAATGGATTTGGACAATTAAGTATCGGATAAATAGGATGATAAATGGTTAAATTAAGAAATATTTTATCTTGACAAAAATGGCGTATTCGATAAGGTGTCTAAAAATGTACAAAGCTGTAGAATTATAGGAATTGACAGAGAAAAATGGAACTTGGCGTAAGAGAAGTCGCAAAGCTCTTAAATGTAGCTGAAAAAGCGATTTACCGCTGGCTTGGACAAGGGACCATCCCAGCATACCGTGTGAATAACACTTATCGGTTCAATCGCGCCGAGCTTTTGGAATGGGCCACCTCCAGACAAATCAGCGTCTCCGCAGAGCTTTTTGAAGAACCCAATACCACCACAATGACATCCAGTCTTTCTGAGTCTCTTAAGGCCGGCGAATACCCCGGACGGTCGATGGCAAAACCACCCGGTATGTCTATGGCGGCGCCCATGTCCTCTGTGAATATGCGATGACCGGCGGCATGGCCAAGCTGACCCGCAAGTATGTCTATGGGCCGAGGGTGGATGAGCCGATCCGGATGACGACTTATACGTCCCCGACGGATTTAAACAGCGACGGCGTGGTGGATATCGCGGACGCCCGGCTGCTGGACAAACTCAAATAATCGATTTCTCCTCTTCCTTTTTTTGCCGTCGATGACAGGACATATTGGCTTGTTGAATAAGACGTTTTCGGCTACAATTGACGACAAGTAATGATATTGAGAGGATATGGGAATATGATTGCATTTAAGACGGAATTTCTGGATGAAACGGTGGAACATTATATCCACCAGCGTTTTGTCCGCCTGCGTGAAGAAATGACGGTCGGGGAAGCCGTCCGTCAGTTGCAGCAGTATGATTTGAGCAAGCAAATTATGTATCTGTATGTGACGGACAATGAAGAACGGCTTGTGGGGGTTGTGCCGGTGCGGCGGCTTCTGGGCGGAGCGGCCGATACACGGATCGGCGATGTAATGATAAAAAAAGTCGTAACAGTTCCCTCCAATGCCACGATGGAACAGGCTGGGGCGGCGATGTTAAAATATAAACTGCTGGCCGTACCGGTGGTGGATTCACAGTTGCGGATTATAGGCGTGGGGACTTGGAACCTCTTTACCGAAGACTCACTGACGCTGAGCCGCAAGCCGCAGGTGGATAGTGTGTTCCAACTCCTGGGTTTGCATATCAGTCTCAGTCGGCAGGCGTCGGCCTGGATCATGTTTCGGGAACGGTTTCCGTGGCTGTTGTGGAATATTGCCAGCGGGATTCTCTGTGCGATAATCGCCGGCCGGTATGAAATGCTGATACAGGAAATTGTGCTGCTGGCGATGTTTATGACGGTGGTTCTTGCGCTGGGCGAAAGCGTGAGTATGCAGGCGATGACCATTACCCTGCAGCGGCTGTCAGCGGGGCCGTTTCGGTGGTCGGCGGCGATGAGTTCACTACGGCGGGAATTGTCGGCGGCAGGATTTTTGTCGGCCGGCTGCGCGGTCATCATTGCCGCCGCGGCGATGGTCTGGAAGGGTCATTGGACACAGGCAGCGGCAATCGGCGCCAGCGTGGGGTTGTCCATCCTGACGGCCTGTATTTTGGGGGTACTTATCCCATCGCTGATTCGGGCGATGCGAATAGACCCCAAAGTAGCGGCGGGGCCTATTGTTCTTGCCTGTGCGGATATCTGTACACTGCTGTATTATTTCAGCGTTATGCAGATGGTTGCGGGAACGAAATAAAGTTCCTCCCTGAAAAAACTTCCCGGCAGTTTTGCCGATTTGCGGTTGAATCCCCCGGCAATTTTGGTATGATTTGGCCTCCAAAGCAAAATTGGCACAAATTTTCATAGCCGACAGGAGAGGTGTCCGAGTGGCTTAAGGAGCAGCCTTGGAAAGGCTGTGTAGGGTTTACTCTACCGTGGGTTCGAATCCCACCTTCTCCGTTTTTTCTTTCTCTGCTAAAATTACGCCTATAAGTTCTTGTAATTCAATAGGTTGCAGATTCTTTACTATTTTAGACTTTTCCACTGTCCTCAAAACCATCATCCGCATCATCATCTTCAGGGTCAGAAGTTCCGGACTTTGCAAGTTCCATCATGGTCTTGTGGCTGGCAAATCGCTGCGAAAAAGCCGATTTCAACAATCGTTGTTGCGTTCGTTCTTCAAACATGCAAAACTATCCTTGTAATATATTAAGGAAATTATTCAATGGTCAATATATTACCGATCACGAAGAATTCAGCCTTTTTATTGATCAGAACTTGAGAGGCGGCATCCCGCTGCCAACCATCCTGAAACCTGAGTTGGTGGATGGGAAAGTCCATGCCAAAGTGAAGAGCAAAACCGATCTTATTTCCGCTGATCTTCACTACACAACCGAAACGACGCCAATCAATAAGCTCAAATGGGAGAGTACATCGGCACATCTTGACTGCAATCAATCAATCTCATGTGCATTGCCGGATAAAGCGACCATCTGGTTTCTGACTGTTACGGACAACAGGGGAGCTATCGTTTCAAGTGAATTATTTTTTCCGTAAACTGTATTTCACAGAAATAAGCAGCCTGTTTTGAGTTAAAAAGCGGCATTCAGTTTTCCAAACCTTCTTCCCGCAGAATTGTCACCGGGCCAAGTAAACCGGAAGGCATCAGGGGTGCATCGGCCTTATAATAAGGATGGGTGGTAAACGTGTAGCGCCCGGTTTGATACGTTTTTCCGTCTAAAAAACCGTTGTCCCATTTTACGCTGCGTATATTCTTATTTTCGAGTTGCTGGTCTCCAATCAGGCGGTTTGGCCAGCGATTGGCCACTTCAATTTCGAGGTGATTATCCAACGGTTTGACGGCATCCGATATTTCAACTTGCCACGGTGCGCACCAAACCGCACCAAAATCTCTGCCATTCAACTTAATCCGAGCCATATCGTGAACTATTCCAAGGTCAAGATAGATCCTGCCGTCCATCGGCACTCCGGCGGGACAATCGAAACGCTTACGGTACGTTGCTATGCCGGAATAATATTGGATCTCCTTTGTCGAATGATTCGTCCAATCCCGAAGCGTTTCAAAGGCGGCATGTTCGGGCCCTCCCCAATTGGGATCAAAAGCGACGTCCCACGGCCCTTCAATTTTTGCGATAACCGCCTGAGATGGAAAATTTTTCTTCGCCGGACTGCCAAACGTTTTAGGTTTTCCCTTTTGGGAAAAGGTGACAAAATAGCTTTCGTAGGGTTTAAATCTTAATGGTATCGAAATCGTGCCTGATTTAACGGTATATTCGGGCAGTATCCGCTGTTCGCCGTTTACCGGATGCCATAATTCCGGCTGCCCGCCCTGCACGCGGAAAACGCTCTTCACATCCATGCGCTGTTCAGAGCGGTTAGAAACAAAATAAATATCTCTTTCCCCCGTGCGTCGATGGGTAAAGCGAATTGGTCCTGAAGCTGAAAAATCCTCCGGCACACCCTTTTTCTGCAGCAGGGTTGCTGTAATCTCATAAGATGGATACAGGTTATTCAAGTCATCATTGCTTCTGACAACGGATTTTGAAATGTCGCCGCCCCAGAAGATGCACCCTTTCCCATATTGACGTTTGGTAATTCGTTTTGGCGTATCATAGGTTCCCCAAAGTTTTTTTGCCAGCGTCTGCACTTGGCGGTCGCACTGCGGATAATCGAAAAGGCCGGGGGATTTTAGAGGCGGTGAGCCAACAACGGTAGCGCCGGCCTCTATCAAGTTCTTAATTTTTTTCAGCAATTTCGGGGTCATGGTTTCGAAGCGCGGTAAGACCATCAGATCATAGGAACTTCCGCCCGGAAAAACAATTTTACCGTCCTGAACATCCGCTCTTTCCATCAGGATAGCGGGTGAACATCCATCAAAACCGTATCCTTTTTTATCCGCGAGCGGACCTTTCCCCTCCAAAGCGCTGGACGGCGGACGAAAAATGTGAGGGGCGCCTTCGGGAGTCAGGTACAGAATATCTGAAACGGTTACGCCCTGCCGAAGAAGATGTGAACAGCGGCTGACATAGCGGTGATAATCCTTCACCATGGGCCACCAGGTCTGGCCCCGGTCCCAATGGACTCCATAAGGCCCCATTGTCATTCCCGGACGATACTCCTCGCCAAGCGGTTGATGGGCAAACGTGTGATAAACAAAACGATTGATGCCCATGCAGAAAGCCCAATCCCCTTGATTTTTCATCGATCCCGGATACTGTTGCCATGCTTCGCTGCGAATTGCCGTAAAAGCTTCTGCGGAGACAATCGGCCGCCCCATCGTATGAGCAATCGAACTTGCTTCAATACAACTGAATGACGTATCAAATCCTAACCCGGCGCTCCAGAACTCAGCCATCGGGACATCTGCAACTGCACCAAGATCCAGATCAGCAGTAGGATTCATATCATAGGGTTCTATCGACAATTCTAAATCATATTTGCGTCCCAGTTCTTTCGTGCGCCCGGCATAATTCTCCAGAACCAGCTCCTGACAGACGGTACGAACGTCCCAGAGAAAACGCTCAGTCATTTCCACGCTCTCGACGGCACGCCCTGTATATGCAGGTAAATACGGCATCGGATCATAATTGCGTCGTTTCTTGAATTCATCACAAAAACTTTGTGTCCAGTTCTGTGCACCCATTTCCCAGCTGTCCATGTGCAGGGTGGTCCAACCATGTTCCTTTTTACGCGGGCCAACCTTTTTCAGCAATTGACCCACAAAGTTTTCAAAATGATCTTCAAATGCCGCGACATCGAGTTTGTCGCATTCCAGACCGACTCCCGGAATGGGTGCCGGGCGGGTGCCGGCCCCGGTGGAGCGGCGCCCCATACGCAAGAGGGTCCATTCACCTGCCGGAACATCCCAGCGAAATCGCCCGTCAGATTCCAGAGACTTTGTGAGATTCACCACTTTCTCGATTGAAATCACGTCTTCGCATGCGGGCTCCTGATAGTATGCCGGTGCGGGCAGATAGGGTTTCACTCCCGGCATCGACGAGTAAGGATTTCTTTCATATAACGCCTTTTCATTGATATCAAAAATAATCGGCTTACAGCGGGCAAATGCGTAAACCGCAACATCTTCGTAGAAGGGACTTTCCATTTTATGCCATTTGGTAGAACGCTGTTCAGGAACAGGAAGAACAGCATCGAATTTGCTAGGACCGTGAACATCAATCACACTGAATACCAGATGCTGCATCGATTGCTCGGCTTTGACCCAGGGGCCGCCGCTACCAGTCCACCCCGGTCCGATTCCAAGGGTAATATCGATCCCCAGGCGTTGGGCTTCATGGACAGCATGGGAAAACAGCTCCTGCCATTGCTCGCCCATAAAGATAATTGGTCCTCGCGGTACTCCTACATTCACTTCGAGAAAAACCAGATTACCCAAACCAGCATCTTTCATCGACTCAAGATCGGCGGTCATCCCTTCTCTGCTTAGATTCCCATCCATGAAATACCAATATACGCCTGGCCGAGCGGAGTCAGGCGGGCAAAGAAAATCCCTCCGTAGATCGGAAGTTCCCGATAAAGCGGGAGCCGAAGAAACAAGTAGCGAAAGAAATAGAAATATGCAATCAGAATGATTGATAATAGGGTATGGTTTACTTTTTTTGTTATCGTTCATAGTAATAAACTTTCGCACTTTTTAATCGGTTAATTTTAATGGGTTATCAACAAAAACATATCGACCATCCAATGTCTTTTGTAGGTAAAAGATTAAGACAAGGAGGTCGATATGCCTGCTATTACTTCGACATGGACGGAACTTCTTCAACAGTTTTTTCCAATTTTCACCGCTCCGGGAGCCTACAATTTCGTTCGGCTGATAACCGGATGGGTTCTGTGCACCACCCGGCGAATCGTCACGGGCATCATCCCGCATACCACTGATAGATGTATCCACTTCGATCCGGAAGCATTACCTCGCATAATGAATCTCCTGTTTTCCTGAGTTCTATCATGCTGCTACTCCAATTGCAACTGGTACTGTTTTCAGGGGGAAGGTCAATATTTGATAAATTATTCGGAAATTTTCAGCTAAGAGCAGTATACAACAGTTTGATGATGACTGCCATCCGGCAAATTGAAAATCAAAACCGTGAAGCCTGCCAGGCTTCACGGCACCCATAGAGCGTTATGTTTACCGGCCGGAAAAAATACCAGATCGGTAACCCCTGTTTTATTAAATGACGAGGCTACGTTTTGGTAATACGCACCGGCTGAGGCACAAGGTCTGTCAGATTGGCGATTTTAATCGGGCGTTTTTCGTCAATACTTTTTCGGGCGGCAATGCCGATCAGAATCGACATGGCGCCGTCGCGGCTGCCGGCCGCATGACCCAGCGGATCCGGAGCGGTCGGGTCCTTGAAAATGCGGGTTTGCAGCTTGATATCTCCGCCGCCGTGACCTGAGCGAAGTTTCGGGACTAATATTTCCTCGTGCTTTTGGAAATTCAGCATTCGAATAATCTGGTTGTATTTTGACACATCCTTTTCGATTTCCTGGCTCATCTGCAGTGCGTGCAGCTGATCCTGACTGACCTCCACTTTATTCAGCCAGGGAATGTCTTCCCAGGCTTCCAAACGGCCTTTGGTACCATTAAAGGCGATATGCCAGCCCTCGAACGGCGAATACGTGGTCAGCGAGTACGTGACCTGGACATTGTTGGCATATTTAATCACCGCGCCCATTTTGTCAAAAATATCAATTTCTTTTCGCCAAACGCAGGCATCCCGCAAGTATCCATCATAATGTTCATTGGCCACATATAATTTCATATTTCCGCTCTCTTTGGTGATGTCATAAGAGAATCGGCATTTCTCTTTATGCGGGCAGCTCCGGCAATTGGTGTGACGGAAAGCGTTGTTTTTGCCGTAGTGTTCCAGATCCCCGTAAGCAAAGACCTCAACCGGGTCCGAATCGATAAGCCAATTCAATAAGTCGAAATGATGCGTCGCTTTATGTACCAGCAGCGTCCCGCTGAATTTGCGGAATGCATGCCATCGCCGGAAATAATCCGCTCCATGAGAGGTGTTGAGGTACCAATGAAAATCCACCGAGGTAACCTTGCCGATTTGCTTCTCTTGAAGCATTTCTTTAAGTCGCGTAAAACTTGCGATATAGCGATAATTAAAGCCCACAATCAATTTGCCTTTGGCTTTCTTTTCCGCATCGAGAATTGCCTGACATTTTTTTTCATCGGTTGTCATTGGTTTTTCAGTAACCACATCGGCTCCGAACTTGAGCCCCTTAATAATATATTCGTGATGAAAGGCGTCCGGTGTCGTAACAATCACCATGTCCGGTTTCACGGCTGACAGCAATTCATCGAAATTCGTAGAAACAGGGCACGTCGCCCCCATAAGCCCTTTGGCGTAGGCAACACGTCCGGGATTGGAATCACACAATCCGACAAACTCAACCTGATCCCCAAACTTTTCCAGTACGTTTTTGCCCCAAAATCCCGAACCGCGAGATCCGGTACCGACCAATAGAATTCTTTTTTTACCCCTGTTGGCGGCAGTCGCCCCATATGCGGCCTGAACAGCAGCAAATCCTCCCAAAATAGTCGATCCGCCGTATAGCAGAAAATCTCTTCGTTTCATTTTGAACCTCCGTAACTTAATAAACTCGTTTCTATATTCCCGACAGAGGCACAATCTCCTCTCCGGGGGTTTTCGCAGTCCGATTTTCAAACTCCAGCGGCCAGCGAACGTTAAGCCGAACGATACTTATATCCTTAACCATCGTCAAGTGATCAGCGACAATCAATCTTGCCTTCCCCGTTGCCTCAACTTAAAATGTTACTATAAGTGTTGCAGTTAATCATGTCAATTCTTGGGATGGCCCCAT